>Ga0207147_1123_pt1 | contig 10872 bp, 10 predicted proteins | sample Alteio_BWMinHeat_33_FD_153551 | JGI IMG/M metagenome (GOLD analysis project Ga0207147, IMG submission 153551) | Enriched cells from forest soil in Barre Woods Harvard Forest LTER site, Petersham, Massachusetts, United States -... | ecosystem: Environmental > Terrestrial > Soil > Temperate forest >... | reverse complement strand
ACTTACAAATCCAGCGGCACTGACGATGCCTCCCGAGTTGATGACGGGAGTGCCAACGTTGAAGGTGACCGGGATCGTGAACGGACTATTGGATGCTCCCGCGCTCGCTGGCGCAGTGAGGGTGATGGTCCCTTGGTAGATGCCCGCCGCAAGCGAGCCGGCCGCGGCCGACACGGTGAGCGTCAGAGGCGTAGCGCCGGCGGTGGGCGTCACCGCCAACCAGGTCCCGCCGCTTTGCGCGGCTCCTATTAAATTCAGTCCGAGCGATCCACCGCCGCCGGTATTTGTGACGGTAATCGTCTGTGACGCCGGACTCACACCGGGCGTGGTGATAAACGATAGAGTCGCCGGCGAGGCAGTGATGATCGGCGCCGTCGAAACAACCAGCGTCACGGCGATGTTCTGTGGCGTGTTGGTAGCGCCGGGCACAGCGATCTGAATCTGTCCGGTATAGGTTCCGGCAGACAGACCAGCCGGATTCACAGACACTACGAGCGCGGTAGAAGCCGACCCTGACGTTGGCGATGCGCTTAGCCAGCTCGACCCGCCGTTGGTGGTGCTGGGGGTCGCGGTGAAGGTAAACGACCCGCCGCCCAAGTTAGAAATCGTCACGGATTGGGTGGCCGGATTCGCCAATCCCAAGACGTAGTTGAAGTTCAGGCTGCTGTTGCTCAACGAGATCTGGGGAGTGCTCGGAGTGACCACGAGCTGCACTGGAATCGTGACCGAAGTCGCCCCTAGCGTGCTCACCACAACATTGCCGGTATAGGTCCCGGGCTTCAGGTTGGTGGCATCCACGAACACAGAGAGGAACACCGGCTCCGTAGTCATCGTCGGCGTCGCGCTCAGCCAGTTGGCGCCATCAGTCGTGGAGGGTACTACCGTAATCGGCAGACCGCTCGCCCCTGTTAGCTCAGAGATCGAAACGCCCTGCCCGGACGATGGACCGGTTCCCGCCACCAATGTAAACTTCTCGGTTGTGGTCGGGGAAGCAAATAGCGTGCAAGGGAGAACCGAAAATGCTGGTACCGTCAGCAGCGAATTGTTCTTGAAAGAAACGACCACCGGGTTGTCAGCACCGGAGACTCCATTCGGCCCCAGGCTGACTGTCGCGGAAATCATGCCTTGGATCAACGAAACATCGAAGGCGGAGGTGAAACCGGCATTGAAATTGAGTTGCACCGTCTCGGTGTTGGACTGATTGTCCGCGAAGAATGGCCAGTTGAAGGTCATGGGCGTACCGGCGGCGGTACTGGTCTGCGCTTGCGGAGTGGTCATGCCAATGGTGGTGTCGGAGCCGCTATACCCGGTGGGAGTAATGGTTACACCAGCCGGTACGTTGCTGAAGACAACCTGGATGACAGTGCCATTGGTAGGAGTTGGCGAGCCGTCCAATGCCGCCTCCTGAGCCGTTGTGCTAAAGGTGGAAGGGATCGCCTCGGTCACATTGAAATTGAAAGATCGCGCATTATTGCCCATGGGATTGCACGCATACATCGCAGTGGGCGGGTTTTGACCGAAGATCGCAGTCGGAAGCGAAGTCATCACCGTTCCCACCGTTAACAGGTTGTGGTCGTAGGTAACGGAGTTCGAAGCGGGTGAGTTTCCGGTCAGCGAAACCGTGATCTGTGTGTTTGGCTTCAGGCTGGTGGCGTCCACGCGCACGGGAAGAAACTGAAACCCGTCTCCACTGTTTGTCAGAGTGACTGGCGCGCTGAAGGAAATAATCACGTAGCTGCCGGCAACTTGAACAGAGACCGCGCTCGGACAGCCCATGGCACCGCCAATCGTGCAGATAATGCCGCTAAGGGCCGGATTAGCCGAAACTGAGATAGGCACAGAATAGGCCGCGCTTATGGCTGTGCCCGCCGCGATCGTAGTAGAAGGTCCCGGATTGCTAATGCGCAGGGTTATCCCGCCTACGGCCTCAGTGAGTCCTTCGTTCCGAACAACACTGGTTTGGCTGCTGGCGGAAAAGACCACCTGGGCCCACGCTGGAATTTGTATGCAGAAAGCTAGGAAAAAGGCTATACACCCGCACTTCATGGTCTTCATAGAAAGAGTCAGTCCTTTCGATCTTGTAGCGAATACACGGGGACTGTTGGAAGGCAGCCGGCGCGGGCCCCTGACCCACCCATTATAACTACAATTTGGTGACGCGTTCAATGTCACGGACCCCACTGATCCGCTTGATACCCCCTAAAACCTTGTCAAGATGTTTCATATCAGTAATATCCAGGACTAATTCGATCGTGGCGCTGTGGTCCGTTTCGTCGACAGTTGCCTCGATGGTGCGGATATTGGTGCCGTCCGAGATGGCCTGGGTGATCTCCTTGAGCATGCCGGGGCGCTCGTCGGTATAGACCACCAGTTTGACTTGGTAGCGATCCTCGGTGGTGCGGGCCCACTCCACATCGATTCGTCGTTCGGCCTCGTACATCAGGTTTTCCACATTGGGACAAGTCTTGGAATGCACGCCAATGCCCTTGCCACGGGTGATGTAGCCGACAATCGCTTCGCCGCGAATCGGATTGCAGCACTTGGCCCGGTAGGTCATCAGGTCGTCGGCTCCGGAGACGACGATCGCGTCGTCACTGGCAATCCCGAGCGCGTTCTTGATGGTGGTCACGAGCTTGCCTGGAAGTTTCTCGGCTTCATCCAGTTCGGTCAGCGGTTTATCGGAAAGCCGCCCGAGGACTTGCCGAGCCGAGTATTTTCCGAAGCCAATCGCGGCCAATAAGTCTTCCTGTTTGTGGAAGCCGTATTCCTGAACAACCTTCTGATACTGATCGTCGGTGAATCCCTTGAGCTTGATATCATAGCGACGGGCTTCTTTGTCGAGCAAGCGCTTGCCCAGGTCGATCGCCTTTTGACGGGCGCGGGTATTGATCCACTGCCGGATTTTGTTGCGCGCTTTCGAAGTCTTCACCACCGCAAGCCAGTCGCGGCTGGGGCCGTGCCCCTGCTGGGTCAGGATCTCGATGATGTCGCCGTTCTTCAGGTGATAGCGCAACGGCACAATGCGTCCATTGACCTTGGCGCCGACGCAGGCATGTCCTACTTCGGTGTGAATTTCGTAGGCGAAATCGACGGGGGTGGCGTCGCGCGGCAGAATGATCACCTTGCCAGCGGGCGTAAAGGTGTACACCTCTTCCGGGTAAAGATCGATCTTCAGCGTAGAGAGGAATTCGCCAGGATCCTGAACGTCGCGCTGCCATTCCACAAGCTGCCGCAACCAAGCGATGCGATTGTCCTCACTAGCCGCGTCTTTACTTTCTTTGCCGCTGGGCTTGGCCGCGCCGGGACCGTCCTCCTTGTAGCGCCAGTGTGCGGCAATGCCTAATTCCGCGGTCTTGTGCATCTCGCTGGTGCGAATCTGTACCTCGAACGGGACACCCGTGTCGTGGATCACCGAGGTGTGCAGCGACTGATACAGGTTCGGCCTTGGCATCGCGATAAAGTCCTTAATGCGTCCGGGCACCGGCCGCCATAGGTTGTGGATCACGCCGAGCGCCGCGTAGCAATCCTTCACCGTGTCGGTGATGATGCGCACGGCCAGCAGGTCAAATACCTGGTCGAGCGTGATGCGCTGCCGCTTCAGTTTTTGATGGATGCTGTAGACGCGCTTGACGCGTCCTTCGAGCTTGGCGGGGATATCGTGCTTGCGCATGGTTGCGTCGAGCACGCCGGCAACTTCGGCCAAGAATGCTTCGTTGACCTTGCGCTTCTTCTCCAGCGCGGCGGTAATCTCCGCAAAAGCGGCCGGCTCCAGGTACTTGAAGGAAAGGTCCTCGAGCTCGCCGCGGATCTTGCTCATGCCCAAGCGATGCGCGAGCGGCGCGTAGATGTCCATGGTCTCGCGCGCGATGCGTTCCTGCTTTTCGGGAGCCATGTGCTCAAGCGTGCGCATGTTGTGCAGGCGGTCCGCCAGCTTGACCAGGATCACGCGGACGTCGTCGACCATGGCCAGCATCATCTTGCGGAAGTTTTCTGCTTGTCTGGCTTCGGCGCTCTGGAAGTCGAGCTTGCTCAACTTGGTGAGGCCGTCCACAAGGTGCGCGACCTCAGGACCGAACTGGCTCTTGATGACGTTGGTATCGGCCTCGGTGTCCTCCACCACGTCATGGAGCAGTCCCGTGGAGATGCAGGTTACGTCCATGCGCATGTCGGCCAAGGTGTGCGCAACTGCCAGAGGATGTGAGAGATACGGCTCACCCGACTCGCGAACTTGCATGCTGTGATAGCGCGCGGAAAACTCGTAGGCGCGGCGAAGTAAGTCCAAGTCCTCGTTGGGACGAGTCAGATGGACCTTCCGCATCAGCTCTTGAAAGCTGACCGCGGGAGCGATGTTGGGCGCCGCACCCTGCATCTATCAATTATAGTGGACGCGTGTCCACGGTGGGCCGACGCTATCGGATGGAGCTATTCCTTTCCGTTATCGTTGTTGCTGTTTTTCGGTGAGCAGTCCGATGTTGCTGACACCAGCGTCCCGGATGTTGTTCACAGCTTCGGCGACATCCCGGTATCGCGCGCGGGCGTCGGACTTAACGTATACGGTCTTGTCCAAGCGCGTGGCAATTCTTGCTTGTACTTCCTGCGTCAGTGCGCTGGCCGGCATTTGCTGCGTCCCGAGGTATACGCGGCCGTCGCGAGTGACGGCAACTACGACTGCATCTTCTCGGCTCGCGTCCTGCATGGCCTTCGGATTTTGAGTCGGCGCCAAATCGATCGAGGGTCCGCGGTTTGCCAGCATTGGCGTAATGACCATGAAGATGATTAGCAGCACCAGCATGACATCCACCATGGGCGTAACGTTAATGTCGTTAATCATCCGAGTTTTGCTCATGTAGGAATCAGACACCGCGAGCTTCGGATGCGTTCCCGCTCCAGTTATGAGACAATTCCCGCTATGACCAGAATCTCCAGACGCGGGTTCGCCGCCGTTTGCGCGGCGCCGATTATTCTGGCCGCTACCAACAAGTCCAGTAGCGGCAAACCTGTCTTGGGCGATGGCGATCATCGCTATGAAGTCACGCACGACTGGGGCGAGTTGCCTGCCAGCATTAAGTACGGCAATACCCACGGCGTCTGCGAGGATTCCCAAGGGAACATCTACGTTCACCACACCGTCAACGCCGGCAGCGAAAGCAGCGACACGATGGTGATCTTTGATGCCCAAGGAAGATTTGTGCGCTCTTGGGGCGCGCAGTTCAAGGGCGGCGCGCACGGGCTGCACATCCATAAGGAGGGTGGTGAGGAATTTCTTTATCTCTGCGACACCAAGGCCGCCCTCGTCACCAAACGTACGCTGAAGGGCGAGGAAGTCTGGACCATCGGATATCCCGAGCAATCCGCGCAGTACAATCCGAAGATCAAGTACAGCCCGACCAACTTGGCCATCGCCCCCAACGGCGATATCTATGTGGGCGACGGCTACGGTTCCAGCTTCGTCAATCAGTACAATGGGAAGGGCGAGTACGTCCGGACATTTGGAGGTAAGGGGAAAGATCCAGGCCAACTGGACTGTCCGCACGGCATTGTGCTGGATTCACGAAGTGGAACACCGACCTTGCTGATCGCCGATCGCGGCAACGCCCGCATCCAGCGCTTCAGCTTGGACGGCAAGCATATCGAGTTCATCGCTGGCACCAAACTCCCGTGTCACTTCGGCTTTTTTAAGAATGGCGACTACGTGGTGCCAGACTTGGGCGCGCGCGTCACGCTCTTCGATCGCAACAATCAAGTCATCGAACACCTCGGCGACGACTCGGATAGCAAGTGGGGCGAAACCCGCAAGCAGCCACGCGAAGCCTTCAAGCCCGGTAAGTTTGTCGCGCCCCACGGCGCCTGCTTCGACCATTCGGGCAACATCTTCGTAGTGGAATGGGTGGAAGTAGGCCGCGTCAGCAAACTGCGTCACGTCAGCTAGCGTAAAGACGCTGGCGCCGTAGCGGTGTCGGCTTGCTTCAGGAAATAGTCCAGCAATTCACTGGAGGAGTTCTCCATCTCGATGTTGAACGTCCTCACGCGAGTGTTGAAGTAGTTGTACATCCACACTGCGGGAACCGCCACGAACAAGCCGATAGCAGTTGTGACCAGCGCCTCCGAGATTCCTCCCGCGACAACATCCATGCCCGCGCCTTTGTTCAGCAGGATGCTATGGAAGGCGTCGATAATGCCCACCACCGTGCCGAAGAGTCCCACGAATGGAGCGGTGGAGCCGATTGTCGCCAGGCCGCTCAAACCGCGGTCCAACTCGGCTTGGACGATTGCTTGGGAACGGTTGAGCGCACGTTTGCTGGCCTCAATCTGTGATCCGGAAATCAGCGTGGAATTGTCGTGAGCCCGGAATTCCTGTAGGCCCGCAACCAGGACTTTAGCGAGATGGCTCTTCTTGTATCGACTGGCGAGCAATACGGCTTCGTTGAGGTTCCCTTCGCGCAGCGCTCCAGCGACAGCGGGAGCGAACAGCCGCGATTGCTTACGGGAAGCGGAAAACGCGATCCAGCGATCGATCATGACCCCGATGGACCATGCCGACATCATGAACATCACGACGACCACTGTGATTGCGGTCGGACCCATGTGCGTGAATAGCTCGCGTAAACTCATTGGTGATCTCCTTGCTTGAATCAGACACCGGCTGTAGCGGAAGAGTTCCCAATGCTACGATGAGGAGATGGAGCCGGCAAACGTTGTCATCATCGGTGGAGGATTTGGCGGGCTCTCGGCAGCGCGTGCGCTAGCTCTTGAGCCGGTGCGCGTGACGGTGATCGACCGCGCAAATCACCATCTATTCCAGCCGCTGCTCTATCAGGTGGCGACCGGCGCTCTCTCTCCAGCGGAAATCGCGCGGCCCATTCGCGCAATCTTGCGTAAACAGTGGAACGTGAACGTGGTGATGCATGAGGTGGTGGCAATCGATCCGGTGAAACGCCAAGTCCAATTCAAAGGCGGAAGCCTCCAATACGATTACTTGATTCTGGCGGCGGGCGCGCGCCATGCCTACTTCGGCCACGATGAATGGGAATCCGTCGCACCGGGATTGAAGAACCTGGAAGACGCCATGCAGATTCGCAACCGTATCCTGATGGCGTTGGAGAACGCGGACAGCGCGACGGATCCAGCGGAAAAGCAAGCTTGGTTGACCTTCGTCATCGTGGGCGGCGGTCCCACCGGCGTGGAAATGGCCGGCGCGATCGGCGAAATCGCGCGACATCAGGTGGCCCCGGATTTCCGGCGGATCGATGTGGGGGCGATTCGCGTGATGCTCATCGAAGCCGCGCCGCGGGTGCTGACCTCGTTCCCGGAGAAGCTTTCTACCGCGGCAGGCGCGTCGTTGCGTCATCTCGGCGTGGAAGTTTTGAATGCGACCGTCACCGCCATCGAACCGAGCCGGGTAGTGCTGCGGCTCGGAAACGAGGTGCAGGAGTTGGCGGCCAAAACCACGATCTGGGCGGCGGGTGTGGCCGCCTCGCCGCTCGGGAAGTCGCTGGGCGTGCCACTCGATCGTGCAGGACGCGTTGTGGTGAACCGCGACCTGACTGTGCCGGGCTACAGTAATATTTTCGCGATCGGCGACATGGCGGGCTTTCTCGATGAGACGGGTAAGCAATTGCCCGGTGTAGCGCCGGTGGCGATGCAGCAAGGTCCACTTGCGGCGCATAACATCGCCCGCGCCATCCGTGGAGAGTCGCTGGAGGAGTTTCGCTATAAGGACAAGGGCAATCTGGCCACCATTGGACGCGCGGCGGCAGTTGCGGATTTCGGCCGCTTGAAGCTAAGCGGCTTTTCCGCATGGATCGCCTGGATGGCGGTCCACATCTTCTTTCTGATCGGTTTCCGCAACCGCTTCGTAGCGATGTTTACCTGGGCGTGGACCTACTTTACCCACGATCGCGCCTCGATGCTGATTTTCGGCCAGGAGGGCGTAGGAGAAGAGGGCGCTAACGAAAAAAGGGCAGCCGGTGAGGGCTGCCCTGGAAAGAAAATCCTGTGAAGAGGCTACTTGGGAGGCGGAGGCGGCGGTGCCGCAGCCTTCTGTTTCTTGATCTCCGTTAGCTTGTCGATCCACTGATCGGCAGTATCCAGATCCTTCTTGCGGGCGTCCATATCCGCCTCGCAATCGGCCTTTTCGCGATACATCAGGTTGATGTAAGCCATGGCGTCGTCGTAGTCCGGGCGCAGTTCAACCGCCTTATTCAGATGCTTGAAAGCTTCTTCAATCAGCGGCATGTTTTTCGCGCAGATCGCGTCGCGCGCCTTCAAGTCGGTGAAGGGCTTGCCACCTTGCGGCTCCATGTGGGCGGCCGCGCGAGCTTCCATACGGGCTGGATAGGCCTGGCTCCAGTCAATCACCCCCACCGAATAATACGCTTCGGGATTCTTGGGATCGAGCGCAATCTGCTTTTCATACCAAGTCTTGGCTTCGTCGAGCTTTTTCATGTTGAAGTACAAGCTGGCAATTCCCGCCACGCTGTTCACGTTGCTGGGATCTTCGGCCAAGACCTTCTTGAACTCATCGATGGCCTGCTGGCCAATGTCCATGTTCTCCTTGGACTCGGCGCCCGGAATGAACTGATTGGCGTAAGCCGTGGCCAGATAGAGGCGGGCCACCTGCAGGGTTGGATCGAGCGTGATGGCGGTCTTGAACTGCTCGATGGCCTGGGTGTATTGAGCACCCTTGTAGGCACGCACACCTTGATTCAGGCGGTCCCGCGCTTTCAGCTTATTTCCAACCGCTCCCCAAGTGAGCCATCCGCCCACGACCAGGACGACCACGACGATAATGCTAATATAGAGCGGCTTGTTGTCGGTTTCCTGTGCCATTATTGCCCCGCTTCCATCTTAGCCGTCATGAGGCCGACTTTGTCTACGCCAGCTTCTTTGGCGATATCGATTACTTTGGCGACTTCCTTGAACTCCAGATTGTCATCGCCACGCACGAACGCCACCCGCTCGGCGCGCGTCTTGAAGATGTCGGTCAGCTTTGGACCGAGCTGCGCCTCGGTCACTTGGTCCTGGTTAATCTTGATGACTCCGCCCGCTTCGACCTGAATCACGATGGTGCGACTCTGCGACGGCGGTTGCTTATCCGCATTGGGATTCGGCTGGGGAACCAGCGTATCCAAACCCTTGGGAACCAACGGCGTGATCACCATGAAAATGATGATCAGCACCAGAAGAACGTCGATCATGGGGGTCATGTTGATATCAGAATTCAGACCACCCGAACCACCCACTGCCATTGACATAAAAAGTCCTTTCCCTATGAATGATACGCGCCTACTTCTTGACGGTTTCCTCGAGCTTATCGGTCAACAGGCCAAGATCGCTGACGCCGGCCGAGCGGATATTATCCACCACATCGACCACATCCTTGTACTTGGCTCGCGCATCGCTCTTCACGTAAACGGTTTTGTCGACCCTTGCCGCCAATAAGTCTTTCACCTTGGGCGCCAATTCGCTGGCCGGCATCTGGGTCGTTCCCAGAAAAATGCGACCGTCCCTGGTGACCGCCACAACCACGGCGTCTTCCTTGTCGGCATCCTGCATATTGCGCGGATTGCGGGCCTTGGCCATCTCCACGCTAACGCCGTGTTGCAACATAGGCGTGACCACCATGAAGATGATGAGCAGCACCAGCATCACATCCACCATCGGGGTGACGTTGATGTCGTTCACCATCTTAGTCGTTCTTTTTGCCATTCCCATAAGAATTCTCCTGATCTAATAACAGAGATCTAGCGAACAGACCGCGGCTCCCGCACCGCGGCGCGGGAGCTCGCGAACACAAAGCTAGCGTTGACTACTTGCGGCGCTTTTGCGAACGCTTCAGGAAGTAGTCGACCAACTCGCTGGAGGAGTTGTCCATCTCGATGTCGAAGGCTTCCACGCGACCCGAGAAGGCGTTGTACATCCACACCGCGGGCACGGCCACGAACAAGCCGATGGCGGTGGTGACGAGCGCTTCAGAAATCCCGCCGGCCACTGCGGCGAGACCGGTCTGCTTCTCGGCGGCGATGCCGTGGAATGCGTTGATGATGCCGACCACGGTTCCGAACAAGCCCACGAAGGGGGCGGTCGAACCGATCGTCGCCAAGGTGCCCATGCCGCGCTTCAGCTCGGCGTGAACAATGGCTTCGGCGCGCTCCAGAGCGCGCTTGCTGGCTTCAATCTCTTCACCCGGAATCTCGGAAGAATCCTGATGCGCCTGGAACTCTTGCAAACCGGCCACGACGACCTTGGCCAAATGGCTCTTCTTGTGGCGTTCGGCGATATGAATCGCTTCATCCAACTTGCCTTCGCGCAACGCACCGGCGACAGCCGGGGCGAACATGCGGGACTGCTTGCGAGCGGCCGAGAAGGCGATCCAGCGGTCGATCATCACACCGATGGACCAGGCCGACATAGCGAACAGCGCGATCACCACCAGCTTGGCCGGAATACCCATCTGGTTCCACATGGACATCGGGTCGAAAGCCACCGCCGACTCCTGGAACATCCAAAAACCCAACAAGCTTGCGTAAGACATCATGTGAAAAATCTCCTTCTACCGGATTAGTTTATTGACTGAGCGTGAAATTTACGTCGATCGTGGTGGCCACTTGCACCGCCACGTTATTCAAAACCGTCGGCTGATAGCGCCACTGCCTCACGGCGTCAAGCGCCGCTTGCACCAGCAACGGGTGACCGCTGATAACCTTCAAGTCCGTGATCTTGCCGGACTCGTCGATAACTGCTTCCAGACGCACCACGCCTTGAATGCGGGCCTGGCGAGCTAACTGCGGATACGTAGGGTTGGGACGGCTGATGGCACGCGCCGCCTGCACATTGCCGCCGACATTGATGCGGTGCGGCGTTTCAACCTTG
>Ga0207147_1132_pt1 | contig 10885 bp, 12 predicted proteins | sample Alteio_BWMinHeat_33_FD_153551 | JGI IMG/M metagenome (GOLD analysis project Ga0207147, IMG submission 153551) | Enriched cells from forest soil in Barre Woods Harvard Forest LTER site, Petersham, Massachusetts, United States -... | ecosystem: Environmental > Terrestrial > Soil > Temperate forest >... | reverse complement strand
TTCTAGATCGTAATAATAATTTATCACTTCTAATAAAAGGACAAATAAATTGTTCTGAGAATAAAGCTAAAATCAAGCTTTTACTCAAACATAAAATTATAACTCAAAAAGAGTTACTGGATATGATATCTAAATTAGAAGAAATGGATTTAAAAGCTATGGTTAGAACACATGAAAAGGTATATAAAAAAATAAGAAAGCTTGCAAATAACTATGACCCAAACAAACCCGATAGCTGTTGCATCATTAGTTAATTACACGGACGAGGTGACCTCATTTGTCCACTGAGGGGCGGGCTTGCTGATTTGTAAAATAGGTCAGAATAAGTATCCTGACCCCACGGTTAAAACAAGCTTATTTTTTTACCATTAGCTTTTCCATTGCTTTTACAGCCTTAATCATTGCTTCATCTGAGTTAAGAACAGATTTGATAAAGCTGTCATAATTTTCTTTGCATGGGTATTTATAAGCTGCATATAATTTCCAGTGTCGTAAACCTAATTTTTCGCAGTTCAAAAAAAATTTAGCTCGTTCTTTTTTATCGGTCATCTTTTTAAAAATATCTAAGCAAACTCTGAATGCACCAGGATTAATACTTATTTCTTTATTTCCCTCTTCATTGCTCAATCGCATACATGCCTTTTCACAATCGATATTTTCCCATGTAGTAATATTGTTAAAATCTAATGATAAAGCTGTCATAAGCACTCCTTATGTTAAAAATTTAATAGTTAAATAAAAAAATGACACTATTTTTTATAACAGGAAAATTCAATGAATGCAATGGGCAATAAGCCTCAGTCTAGCTTTTCGAAACTAATTTGAGATTTGGTATTTTTGGATACGGTGATTAAAATTGCCGTTAACTCTTTAGCTTCTTGAATAAGTTGGGATAATGACTGTTCGAGGTAGTTGCATAATTGCAAATAAATAATTTTAATATTGAAATTTTTGCAAATTCGAATGCCTCAAAGAATTTTAAGAAATACAAAGCGGTGCAGAAAGGCTGTGAAAAAATTAGAATTCTGAGTTTAGAATTCTGGTCTTGTATGCGTATTCAGGCCGTCCCGGCCCGTTAGTCAGGCCGGGACGGCCTGAATACGCAGGCACGCAGAATTCTAATTTTTTCACATCCTCAGAGCACCGCACTCCAAAGATCAATTCGCTTCGTTCATTGATCGATATAAACGTTTGGTTGTCAACGAGCTGCGAGCAAAGCGAGACAGCTCTTTGGAGTGCGGTGCTTCGCACCGCTTTGTTTTTTTCCAAGGCTTCTCATGACAATTTTTAGAACTCATGAAAAATTGAGAAATTGTGTACCCGGGTTCAGTAAACTTTCCAAAACTCTCTGGAAAATGATGGGTTTGACTTTTGCAACTACCTCGTTCAGACATGATGTTAGAAAGTAGAATTAGGTCTAACCAATAACGTGCTTCTTCCAGTTCCTGTAATCCACCTTCAATTTTTGCAATAAATTCAGTTTTAGAACGGGCTCGTTGGCTTTCATGATAATGAGCTCCAAGAGAAGTTCCGCAGCGTAGCAATTGCTTGTCTAATACCTGGGCTTCCATTGTGTCAGGCAAAGATGAGACGAGTTTAATTATTCTTAAGGCAAAGGCTTTGGTCCGGGTCGATAAATCTTGCATATGAGCTTAATTTTTCTTTTTTGCCTTCAATTTAGCTTTTAGCCTTTCGCCTTTCAAAATGGAGATGGAGAAACGCATTCAGAACTTTTGACCCGAACAAATTGCTGCTTTTCAACCCTTGGCAGAATATTCTATCATCTCGTGCAGTTTAAGAAAGGCTTAGGTTGCTAATTAGCACAACTTTCCAAAAAGTTAATTTTAATTAATTCCTTTAATGCCGTATTTGGTAAAGATGTATTCAGCTAAATCGCGCATTAAATGTTGACCATTAGCAGGCTTCAAAACGGGGTGATAAGGTGAAGCTGTAGATAAAATTTGGGCTGTAGCTAAGCAATCTATTGCCTTTTTAAAAAGCTCTGAATCTTGATGAATGAGAGGTTCATCGTAAACCATTTTTTCCAGTGCTTTTGTGCGAAATGGACTTTGAATATTTCCCGCGTGTGTGAAGTTTGTTGGCAATTCATAAGCCAAACACATTAAGCGGTTTTTAAATCTGAGTTTTGCTTCTTTCTTTTCTTTCCAGTTTGTTAGCCAAAGTGTTATCGCTCCCCCAAATAGAGAGCCTATTAAACCAGAAATTATTATTTCCACTAGATCTATATTAGCAAAGATACTCAGATTATCTTTAAATTGGGCCGTATCTGAGTTTTTCAATTGTACGTCGCCAAAATCTTTTAAAAGTTTCTCATTTTGCGTGTTCGTCTCTTTTTGATATGCAATCGAATGATCTTCTTGGACATCGCTTATCCAGTTTTCACTATCCCATGAAGAAAGAAAATTTTTGGTAATTGGTAGATGCTTTTCCAAAGGATTTCCTTCTTGCCATTTTCCGATTAGTGTAGTGAACGGAATTTTGACTGTGAATGGCCCGTCAGCAAATCCACCAACTGCATAGGGTTGAAAAACTAAAATCAGAGACTCGTGATCCACCACAAATACTTTGATTAGTTCTTGATCTAGGTGATCACGCAATGGATCAGGGGGTTGAAAGTAATTGCAATCGCCATTCTGTTTAAGAAAGGTTTCGCAATAGCTTCTTAGAAATTCCTTTTGAATAGACTGAGGAAACAAATCAACTAACTTAATTTCCTTGAAGGAACCATTTGTTTTGATGTATGTTTTTCCTTCATATCGTATCCACCCATGAGGAAGATGATCAGATACAAAAACTTCTCCCAAAAGACTCACAACATTATCTGAAAACAGAATGGCTCTTAGATGATAATTCATTTGAAAAGGCCCTTCATCTAAAACGCTTTCGGTTAAAATAGTAGTGATAAAATCCTTCTTGATTTCCTCAATATTATCCAATCCTTTATTCGAGTCTGAAGAACAAGCTGTAAAGATGAGAAGCAAGAAAAGATGACTTATTCTCATAAAACACACAATTTAAGATGAAAATTAACCGTATTTATGTCTTAGAAAATCATATTAGCAGGGCCTGTTTTAGCAGAAGATTTATAGATCAGCAGTAAAAATAAAAGATTTTAAAATTTTCTGTTTAAAGAGTGCAAAGAAAATAGGGTAAAAAAATGGGGTAAAAGTGTGTTAATTAGGGTAATTTTCGTTCCATTTTACCCTATTTTGAACTGTTTTACCCTATTTTGCAATCGTTCTTTTGAAAATTATGGTTTTTATGAGAATACTTTACGGTTTTGCTAGTTGCAAGTAACTATAAAACAATTACTTTCTGAAAAATATAGCGCTTTTCTAATTTGAATTACGCAATATTTACGCAGTTTAAGAAAAAATTGTCACGAATTTCACAGTTGCAAAATCTGAGGGTGTCGAGGAGTATTGCTATAAGTCATAGCTTTCACAGTTTTCACAATAATAAGAGAAGACTAGACTACGCGTTCCATCTTGAAGCCTGAACGTTCAATGCCATTTCTGACAGTTGTGTGCCCAGCTACGACTCTAAATCCATTTTTTTCGAAAAAACTGTCTTGCAGTAATGCTGACTTCAGAAAATATGCGATGGATATGATTGTTCTTAGCTCTTTGAAGAATCTCTTTCATAAGAGCGGAGCCTATACCTTTGCTTATCCAATCATGATGACAAAAGAAACAGTCAATATGGCCGTTTGACTCGAATTCAGCAAAGCCAACAATTTCACCCTCAACAACAGCGACGATGGGATTCGTTCTAGAAAATTTTTTTGCCCAGCCTTCTGTGTTTTCTACGCTTGAAGCCGGCGCCCATTCATCTACTTGTTCTTTTGTATAGTGTTGAATGTTGATCCGATGAATCGTGTTGTAGTAAATACTGGCAAGAGCTTGTACATCTTCTGGGCGATAATTCCTAACAGATATCTCGTGCTTCATATTCCCCTTGTCCTCTAGTTCTTACTATGTTATGTCCCCATGGGATATTGAAAATAGGTAGATCTTCTAATTTACCCACAGCTTGTGGGGAAATTGAATATGCTAGGTAAAATGCCCTCATTCTGCCCATGTTTGTCTTGGAAAATCCTTCGATCCCTGGAAATTCATTCTGGATATCCCTTGCAACCCTGTCTATGACGGCAGAACCCCAACCGTCTTTCTCCTGTCTTTCAACGACTTCCCGTCCTATATCCCAGTACAAACGAATGAGTTCTCTATTCACTGCTAACGCAGCTTTGAATTGGGCTGATCGTATCTTTTTCTTAAGTTGTGTCACGAACTTGGCATAATCAGTAGAAACAATGCTTTGCCGCTTGGAAATAGTCTTTTTACTTTTCGTCATTGCAACTCGCTCTTTATTAATTGCCAAGTCAGGGGCTTAGGTTTGTGACGCAAATCATCCATGAGTCATAGATGTCACAAGTGTCACAGAAATATACCAGGAGAGAGCTAAAAACTAAATATTTTTTACTGCCGTTTCATTCAGTCTAGTGCGTAAATACTGCGTAAATGAGCTTTAAGCACTCAGATTTTTAGATAAGATTTTTGATGTATAAGACACTAAAAACAAAAGGCTTCACTCATAAAAGTGAAGCCTTTAGCCTTTAGAAATGGAGGTGGAGAGAATTGAACTCTATGTCTTTCTGTAAACCAACGCAAGCCAAATGAAATAACATTAAGAATATCAATGCCTTATGGTGATTCAATTAATTTGGTTTCAGCCTCTTTAAGCCTGTTTTTTCCATTTGAGCAGCATCCCCAGGACTTTTATATGGGGGATAGCCTTTTAAATGTATCTCTGCATGATAGCTTGCTGATCCATCTTCTTTTTTATATTCTCTGATTGTACCCCACAGGAACCCCTTGTAAAGGGGGGGCATTCTAGAAAAAAACGAAATAAATGCCAACAAAGAGATCACTAATCTCCCCACTAAAAACATCAACTCTCTAGTAAATCAATAGATAAATGAGACTGATTTAGGTGAATTACGCAATTTTTACGCAATTGAGGAATGATTTGGCACTTTTTAATTTGTTTTATGCACATTAAAGCGACATTAACTTAATTAAATTCGATTGTCTTTGCGGCGCAATCGATCTTTACACTACCACCATTTGGAATAATTATTTGTGGATCAGTATGTCCAAAGTTCATATTGAAAATAACCGGAAGAGTGATGTTGTAATCTTTGAGAGCATTTTTTACTGCATTTTGCTGATTTAAGATAAAGGCATCACGACCCTCTGGAGGCTGTCTACCACAAAATTGTGCTTTCGGATATGCCATTAGAATTGCTTTAAACCTTTGTAGTAAGCCTATTTCAGCCAATGCAGCAATAAAGCAATACACTAGGCCTTCAGAAGGCATCTCTTCTGAAGTCTCTAGGAAAAGTATAGTACCATCCAATTTCTCAAAGGCAGGTAAGTATCGCCTAACTGATAAATGCAAATCAAGAACTTCTAGGCAGCCTCCCCATAGTCTTCCTTCTATTATTTTTTCTTGGGTATTATGCCAATACCACCCTTCAGCTGGATACATAGGGCGTTTTTTATTTAAATTGTTTTCATCTGCCCAATCTAGATCAGCATCACTGTATTCAGAGGCTGCGCTTACATGACCAATTGGAGGATGAAAAAGAGATTTTTTGATTGAGTCAATTGTATAATCTTGCATCCCACCGCCCATTGCAAATTGGGTCATCACGGCACCCCCGTAATAAGAAACAATTCCTAAATTCCATAAAAACAGATGTAGATTGGTGCAGTCGCTGTAACCCATAAAAATTTTGGGATTACGTGAAATAAGCTCTTTGTCTAAGTAAGGAAGTATCCTGATTTGGTCGATTCCACCTATTGTCGCAATGATGCCTTTAATAGAGGGGTCTGAAAAAGCTTCATTAATGTCTTTTGCGCGAGCTTCAGGATTTTGAGAGAGATATTCTGGACTTTGGCAGGCAGTAGGAAATTCTACAGGTATGAGCTTAAAAATTTCCTTAATTCGATTTAATCCTTGTTTGTATACCCATGGAAAAAGAAAAGGCATTCCAGAAGACGGAGAGACGATAGCGACTTTATCGCCTGGTTTTAATGGCAAAGGTGTTTGGAATTTCATTAGTTTTCCTATACAAGCTATTTTTTGTTAAACTCGTCTTCAAATTCACTAACGGTTTTTAAGATCAATTCCCAGGCAGGAACCTCTCTAAAAAACATAGATCTCATTAGACCATAGTCCCTTTGAAGTTCTTTTAAAACATGAGGCGGAGGAACGAGCTTTAAGCTTCCTTTTCTGGCGGTACTATAGCTTGCCCAGCCTGAGGCAAAATAAATGCTTTTATGATTGGCTACTCTTTCAAGTAAAGCTACTTCTTCAAGAGCTTTTTTCTTTATTGAAGAGTTTATTAATCGAAAAAAATCATAAAAATGTCTGGAGATGCGTGGTGGAAGCTTTTTATCTTCAGGCAGGTGCGTGTATTGATGAAGAATAGTTGCTTTTTCCCAAAAAGTTCGCTCAGCATTTAGTACGCGAATAACTGTATCAGGTTCATGAATTCTTTCTTTTAACGCTTCTTTAACATAGCTATCTATTTTGTGTTCGCTGACAGGCCAATGTTCGGACCTTGCTCCAATTTCGATTTTTACAAGTGGACGAATATACCCTGTTTTTGAGCAGTTAGTTGGATATTCAAATAGCAATGATTGGGCATCAGGATCTTCTGGATCAGAAAAAATCTGCCACCCACCAGTTGTTCTGAGCTCTGCAGCAAAAGTTTCTTTAAGGCTAGCTAACATTTCAGTTTGCACATAATGGGAGCAAGCTTTTGAAAGGTTATCGATAATAGCATTTTGTTTTTTCTTTGAAGGGGCATTTTCAGGATTATGAGGTTCACCAAAGCCAAAAAATTCTCTTTCGATTGAAAGATCGATATCTTCCGAAAAACGATCAATCAAGCCATATACTTTTGAAAGAGATGTACCTCCTTTAAAGGTTAGATAAGGCTTCATCTTCTCTAGAGAAAACAACCTCTTCAAAACCCATACAACCCAATAGTCTTTTTCAATAACTTCAAAAGGCATCTCCTTTGTATCAATGGCGGCTCTAAAAAAAAGTTCTCGTTCGTTTTGAGGTAAAAGATGAATCACACTCATGGTTTAATTCCTATGACTTCAAAAACAAGAACTCTAACCCAGGCTGGAGCGAACTTCATGTTTTTTCTAATTTCTTCTTCAGTCGAATCTTTGAGTAGTTTTGCAATTTGCATATGCATTTTTTTGTCGATATGATCTTTTCCAATATTTTTTAGAGCCTGTATTATAAGACCCTCTCTAGTTCCAGCAGAAAGCATGTTTTTTCTTGTGGTTTTTTTGAAGATGATTTCTTGATTACCAACTTTCACCTTTTTAGATACTCCTTCGGTAAGAAAAATAATTCGACCTGGAACTTGTGTAGAAAAACCTACTAAATTTGCCGCATGAGCACCTGCAGGTTGAATTAGTACGCTATCTTTTTCAGCAATTGCTTTAGCTACTTCGTTGACATCTGGAGGAATAATGCCTAGTAGATCATGTTTTATCGGATAGTCGTATAACCCCCGTGCAAGTCTTCTAATAAAGCTTTGTTTCTGAAGTTGGGAGAGAGCTTTTCTAATAGAAGCATCGCTGCCTAAATCTGCAAAATGCATAGGAGTAAAACACCAGCCGCTGCCGCGTTCGATAATCCTGTTTTTTATTTTGTTTTCCATGCTTTCGCGCATAATGCTATCTCACTCACTTTTCACAAAAAGTACCATCTTTTTGTGAAATTCGCAACATAAAAACGTAGGTATTTCACAAAAACATAGTAGTTTTTGTGAAATTTATTGACTTTCTACGGTTCTTTTTGCTAGATTCTTTGCTATGAACAAGATTACACCAAAGATATTTAATGGTAGTTTAGAGCTCGTTCTTTCGGAAACGGTATGCTGCAATCCCAAACATGGCCTCCAAGTCCACATCCCTGTTACTCCCGAAAAGACGGCTCAATTTCATTTTAGATTTGAGTCAGATTCTGACCCCTCTAAAAAAGGCTGCGCAACTTCTCAAGAGGGAGATATGTTAACTCTTATTCTTACCAATTTTCTCGGTTCTTTTGGTGCTTCATTGACTAACCCCTTGGAGTTTTGTATCGGCGAAGATAAATTTTTTTTACAATTTTATGGAGCAGCCTCGGGAGCAGATTGCCTGTGTCTGACAATTTCAGTATTTAAAGGTCAAAAAAATGTCTAACTTTTTTTCAACTCTTACTAGAAAAAAGATTGCTGGAGATGGATACAAAAGCAACGCTATGGCTTCCGTGAATTGGGTCATTGGTTTCTCAGAGCTTCTATTTGGAGTTGGAGTTGTTAAGGGACCAAGCCTCTGGATTCAAGTTGTTAGCGCCATGGTCTTTATTGGACTCTTGATTTTTTACTGTTGGATGGTTAGATATTTTGTACTTTATGATCCCTCACGTTTACAGAGTGAGAGATATAATCTTGAGATGCATGCAATTAATACCCTTTACAAAGCCACAGCTGACGACAAAAGTAAACTTACAATCCCTCCTCAAAATCCGCTTACCATTCAAAAGCATCCTCAGCTTTAGAGTTTTTCAAAATAACATATGTGCTGTCAGTGACAAAATGTGACACTCTTTCACTATGAGTCACAGGCGTCACAAGTATCACATGTAGCGGATGATTAGGGCTGAAAATCAAAAAATTGTTGGAGTAGACCTATCGCTTCGTTCTGTATTCTTTGATGAATCAAAGTCGGCGTGAAAATAACTAGATTATTGTTGTTCCCAAAGTGCTCTATTTCCTTAATCGGAGAAGGGTGATATTTTTCAAGAAGAGGATCCCGTTGTTTGGTTGGAAATGAATATTGGATGTTTACATGATCAGGCTTTGTGTTAAAACCGACAAGACCGTGCTTTAACCCATATTCATTTAATCCCAAACTGGAACAATCATCTTTCCAAGGGAAGTCCTGCTGCCTATGGGCTGAATGTTTGTTTCGCAGCGGCATAAGTGCTAGAATAGATGGGATCCCAAGTGCAACATTGTTTTCTCCTACAACTGGACTAAACCACTTAGATTTAAAGAAATAATCCAGTTGCCCTAATCGACCTATGTAAGCTACGGCTTCATGAACTGCTGGGTGATGGTTGGTTCGTCTCGATAAAGCTGGTAAACTAAAAGCTTCTTTGTTTTTGCATAACTCGTTTAGGTCGGTAACAAATCTGCATGCGCGTTTTTCATAAGTTCTAATTTTTTCGATATGATATTCGAGCCCATCTAATATGCCCAGGATCCCTCCCAATCGTTCCTTGTGTTTTAAGTACAAAGGATCAGTTGCACACAAGGCAAATAAATAAGCAATCTTGCGAACAGGATTTGAAATCCTTGAGTAAATGTATTTTTTTGGATTTGGATGTAGGTTAAGCTTGAGCATAAGGGGAAACTGTAGTGAAAGAGGAGTGAGAAATCAAGGTTTTTACTTTGGTTTCGTTTGGTCTAGTGCGTAAAATTTGCGTAATTGAGCTTTACGCAGCTGAATTTTTTGGTGTGAGTTTTGCGTCGCATGTCACTAAAAACAAAAAGGCTTCAGTCGTGAGACTGAAGCCTTTCGCCTTTCGAAATGGAGGTGGAGAGAATTGAACTCTCGTCCTAAGCAAATTACATAATAACCACTACACGCTTAGTGTTCTGAAAATTGCTGGCCTCGATGCAGAACACGCCACTGAGGTCAGCCTGCTTCATTTGATCTCGATTAGAGTCCCCTAGAAGCGGCGGAGGCTCTAGCCACACCAAGAAAATAACGATAGATTCTAAGACCCTTGGTCCAGTCTTAGGCTATCGAGGCACTTAATCTGTTAGGATTAAGCAGCCAAAGCGAGGTCTGCTTCCATTACTGGAGCAAATTCGCCGCGAACAACTGTTGTGTTTGCGTTTATATTTTAATCGGCTTTTTAGGAGGCCAACCGATCAACCTCCGCATGCAATTATTACTTCATTTCCTAGTCGAAACCGTAACACCCCCGAGTATTTATTATAACACATTCGTTAATTTAGAACTGCATGATATTTTGCAATTTCAGTCAGTTCCTGCACTTTAGTCTGCATTAGAGGCAAGTACAATAAATATTGGGAAATTTGATTAACCTTTTCCATATTATAGTTCAAATGCCCTGCGATACGGACACAATGTTGGAAACAACTATCTTTTACAACGTTAACTTCTTGTTGAACTTCTTCGAAAAGTTTATTTGCAGCCTCGATAGAGATTCCTTTTAATTTACTCTCAAATTCAACCTTCTTAGCCATAATTTGATCACCTGCAAGTTTGACATACCTCTTTGTCAGGGTCATGAATGCTGCATCGTTTCCACCATAGGCTAAAATACACGCTTCAGCGAAGTTTAAATTATTTATCATTATATTGTAACCAACCACAGTTTTAAAACGCTCATCAAAATTTTTTGGCATAGGCTTGTTAAGCCTATTTAAGGCAAAAGGGATCTTAGATTTGTTAATTACTATTTGCAAAACCTCATCTAAGGTTTTTTGTTGAGCTTTACCATCTTGCATGGAACGAACGATACTTATCGCGTGACCAAACTCTTTTTTATTAGCATAAGCAATCGCTTCTTTCGACTTACCATTATTGATAAGCACTCGCTCATCAGCTAGGATTTTTTGCAATTTTTGCAACTCTTCGCTCGGTTTTTTTGCAGCGGCTGTAGATGCTGTAGATGTAGATACAGGCGGCGGTAGAGAAAAGAGGTATGTTTTGGTAACGATGGCCAATTTTGCTATTGACTTTTCAAGTTTCGGATT
>Ga0207147_1131_pt1 | contig 11130 bp, 4 predicted proteins | sample Alteio_BWMinHeat_33_FD_153551 | JGI IMG/M metagenome (GOLD analysis project Ga0207147, IMG submission 153551) | Enriched cells from forest soil in Barre Woods Harvard Forest LTER site, Petersham, Massachusetts, United States -... | ecosystem: Environmental > Terrestrial > Soil > Temperate forest >... | reverse complement strand
CTTGCAGGGTATTGCTTAAAAGGAATTTGCTGTTTTTGGATACTCTGATGCGGAATCTGTTGACTAGAAGGACGAGGCATACTTGGGGCTGCCCTGCCACTCCTTTGAGCTACAGGGGTTTCTTCTTCGGCAGTTAAAATAAATAATGCAATAATGTGCAGTATAGTGAACATTCTCTTAGTCAAACGCATTTATAGCTCCCATACGAAATGGTGTTCCAAAAATAATTTTACTTTAAATAATCATTTTTAGTTATCCTAATGTTTTAGCATAGGAGTCAATATGAATAAGCTTCTTATAGTTTGTTTAATATCAATTTCGGCAAGCGGTTTTGGTCAATTTGAAGATCGTTCCGGGTATCAACGACCAGGAAAAGCTATTGATCCATCAGAATATCAAATGCCTGGCAGAGGTTATTATGAAAATCAAATGCCAGGACGCCCTTCAGATCCAACTGAATATAATTTGCCGGGACGAGGACAGCTTCCTGGACAGGACACACGTTTCAGCCCAGAAATTGACCGAAGAGTGCTTTTAGATATCCAAGATGCATTGCGGGAAGGCGGTTCATTTAGCGAAAGATTTACTAATGTTTATCCTCAGGTTAACGAAGGGCTGGTCACTTTATTTGGAACAGTGCCGTCGGAAATGGACAAACAAGATGCCTATATGCGTGTTTCAAGGATTAGAGGCATACGCTACATCAACAATCAGATCATCGTGCAGCAGAGATAGTAGACTTCTCATATCCTTGCCCTTGCCCTTGCCCGGAAAAAGCTGTCTAGGAATTTTATTTTTTAGGGCAAGGGCATGGGCAAGGGCAAGGGCAAGGGTTAATATTCATTCAATTAATTTATTCTGAATTCTGACTTCTGGCTCCTGACTTCTGACTCCTTTTTCTTTGCACACTAACTTAATTATTTAATAACATTATTTCCTTCCAATTAATTAGCAATTAAGCTATATTATTTTCCAATATAATTTTTTTTACTATAGTATATGAATCCTTCTTTCTCAGATTTAAATTTTAATCGAACTATTCTAAATTCCTCCCCCTTCGAACTGGATTTTAGAGATTCCCCTTCACCTCCAGGTTTAATTCCTCCACCTGTAATTCAAAACAATAGTACTTATTATCTCAATGGCGAACAGATAGATAGACTGAATAGACTCGTTGCCAATAATTATTATTTCCTTTCTAGTAATCCCACTGATCTAAGCATGCCGCCGCTTTTGATTACAATCCAGGAAATGGAAAATTGGTTAAAAGAGGTTTTCTTGCAAGAAAACAGCAATGTATTTGATGGGTGTTTGATTAAAGAAGCTACAGACCATATCCTGAGCGGTGTTCCTGTTGGAAAAATTGATATCTGCTATTCCGTTAAAAATAATGGAAAAAATTTCTTTCATATTCTCTTAAAAAAACTTGTAGAATTTGTGAAAAAAAAGCTAGAGGCTCAGAACATAACGTTTGAGGATGAAAAGGAATTTAATGAATTTATCGCCGTTCACTATGTAACTAGAGACAAAGTTAAACCTTTCTTAAGATGGGATGAAGATAGAAGAGTTCCGGTTGGAGTGTGTGTGGACTTTGGGGTCCTTAGAATCACTTTGCTATACAAGAATGATATTTATTCTGCTGATTCGCATGTCTATCATTTCCCGTATAACAACTGGTTTATCCCTTTGAATAAATTGCAGACGACATGTCTTTTTTACAGCAATGACAACATGGATGTTAATGCGGTCGCTTTCAATTTATTACATCGCCGTCTTGCGCTGACAAACATATTTAACGGCGACAATCAATTCTTTTATCTAGCTCACAAGCTTACTCTCGGCTTTGAAACAGATCCCATCAGCCATGAAGCCGTTTTCAGTCACGCAATGAAATTTTTTACGGAAAGATATACCACTCAGATGGTCGAGAATATCACGAGAGACTTCCTGAATATCCTTAAAGAATTTTTTCCTTCGGAGCCAAGTTTCCCGATCATTGTAAATGCTGAAAAGTATAAGCCGCCAAGTCCTGAAAAAATGCTCGAAAAGCTAAACAAAATGAGAGAGCAAGCCCTAGAAGAGAGCTTAGCAACTGGTGAGAGAGCGGTTTTGGGGAATTTAAAAAAGACAAAATACTATAAATTTCCTTCAAAAGTTAAACAACCACCCCACTCTTTAAAAATAGATGAATTACCCTACTCTTTAAAATTACAGCGCATACAGCTCAGAATAAATGCAATTATAAAGAACTATACCAAATTCTCAACAGAAGAGCCGAGTAAATACCAATCCCAACTCATTCAAAAAATAGAAGATGCCCATAAAGAAAATTATATGGGGAAAAGTTTATTCCTGCTTAATATTTTAACCTTGATTGTCCAAATAAAAGATGAAGACACCCGTTCCGATTACTGTAAGAATATCGTATTGGCCTGGAAAAAACAGTTTCCCAAGAATAATTTGTTAGGCAACTTTACTGAGCTCCTTTGTGTCTACCCCGGGCTTTTACCTGACCTTTTGAATATGATCAAAGGCATTACTTTCCTTGCTTGGGCAGCAGGAGGAAATCATATAGAAGCTTATACATCCGGATTTAGAGAAAATCCCGAGACAATTCGATGGCATATAGGCATTACTAATGATCACGGCACCTATTATTTAAGCGGGCTTGAAGATCCGGTCAAAATGGCAATCGATTTCTTCGAATCGTGGAAAAAACTCGAAGAATTTTTTCAGAATAAAAACGAGAGACAGTTTTTTGAAAATTTACATTTAGACACCGGTGCTAATAAAAAATTGACCCGAGAAGAATCAGTAATTATTTTATTAAATGCTTTTGATAGAGATCCGTTAAAAAGCGTTGTTCAGCATCAGTTCAAAGGCAATCTGATTCCAATAGGATTTTGCAAGTTATTGGAAAAAGAAAAATTTTCAGCGCACAATTTAAAGCAAATTCAATTAAAAATTAAACAATATGAACTCAGCACGCAATTGAAAGAAATTGATCAATTTGAAGGCGATGAATTTAAAAATATTATCAAGCTCGCGCTTTCTATCTCTAATAAAGATCAGACGAAAAAGTTTTCGATGTTTAATGAGTGTAATAAATTGCTTGAATCGCTAAAAAAGTTAGAGGCGGTCATTACAAATGTTGATAAAACTAATGATAAAGACAAAAAGCTCCTTGAAGAAAAAAAAGAGTTAATAAAAAATTCCATTATCTCTTTTATCGAACATGTTGTAGAAGCACCTAGCATTATTGTATTTGAACAAATTATAAAAATTATCATTATTTGTAATAATTTAAAAATTTTACAAAGTCAGGATATAGAACACTCAATAATACTTTTATTAAAAAATTGCGATAAATTAAGTTTTAAATTATTAGATCACAGATTATTCACACGCTTAAACCTCCTTTTCATTAAAATAAAATTACTTAAGACAGATTCATCTAAAGTAAAAACTCATTTAAAAGATTTTCAAAACAAACTATTTCAAAAAATTAGAGAAAACGAAGACACTGTTGTCAGCTTGCTTCCTAATGTCAAAGAATCAATTCTTGAGTCTATAAAAGACAGCCAAGAAGATTCAGAAGCGATTTCCGACACCGAACAAATCAAATTTTTAATTAGCTTGACGCAGCATATTAAAAACCAATCTTTAATGATATTTGTTGGCAAGCTTGCTTACGAGCACTTTAGCAAGCTTTTGCAAGATCCAAAAATTATTAAAAAATTAAAAGCTTTTAGCGAAAACCTTATTGAATCTAGCGAAAAGAGTGAATCTTATTTCATTGGAATTAAACTATTTTCCAGAATTACTAGTTTATCTAAGAAGCCAGGTGAGATCACTTTTATAGTCAATAATTTGTTTGAAAAATTTTTAAAATCATTATCTAATCATGAAATAGTATTTTCTAGGGAAAAATTAAAGGATTTCACCCTTATCATCAGAGGTGAAAAATCCCTGGTCTCTTCTGAAGATCTAGATAATGTTTCCCAAATACTCGAAAAAGAAAATATTGAACAATCCTATTTTGAAATTATATCCTCTTTACTTTACACCTTAGCTACAATTGATCCTTCCGAAAGTGCTAAATTGCTTTTAAAATTTACCGGCAACTTTAATAATATTTCTCACATTGTTTGGAATCTTATAGCTTTTGTTATAAAGTCAAACGATGTTGAGAAAACAAATCTTGCTAATCAGTTATTTGAAAAAGTGAAAGATTGCGAGACGGAAGGGGCTTTTTCCTGGTATAAACAGAAAATTATTGCTCTAGACTTGCTTACGGCCACTCTTAAATCCTTGCCTAACGAAAAGAATAAGATAACATCTTTATTAGATTTTATTACACAATCTATCACAAAAGGCTCTGAACAATTAAAATATTTTGAAATTACCGGTCTTAAAACTATAATTTGTCAAATTATTGAACTAGAAAAGTTAAATTCTGAAGTTGCAGAGCAAATAACGAATTGCCTGACAGATGCACTGGTCAATGCTAACATTCTTTCACAAGATAAAGTAAACCTTCTAAGAAATAGGTTGTTAAACTTATCTGATTCTTCTGAAGCCAGATTAGCTGAATATCTCAACTTCGAATTAATAACCGATCTAAAAATTGATCAACTGATAGAAAAAAACCTTGTTATAAACTCTCAATATAACAACTGCCTGAAGTGCTTTATCAAGTATCTTAATGAGGACTATGAAAAAGAAAGAGCCATTGCGCTTTTCCATCAATTAATTGAAAAATTACCTGGCAAGCAATTTATTAATAATAAAATTAATGAAAGTCTTTTTGTTGAATTTTTGAACGTTGCGATTGAAAAAGGTGTATTACAAGATCTTAGCAAAAAGAAAAAAGAAACTTTATTGAAAAAAATTGCCGCATGTGAAAATGAAAATGTTCTCTTGCCCATTTGGACAGAACTTACAAAAAACATAGACGATACAACCACTAATTGGATCGTTCATCTGGGAATAAAACCCCTTTATACTAACCTGATAGCCAAACTATTTAAAGAATTACATTCATCAAATTTGACGGGTCTTATTGCGCTCGTTAAGTCCTTCCTAATGAGCAATAATAGCGCTAAAATGGTAGAGTTGTTGACTCAAGATTACTTGCTTGTAGACGCATATAAAAATTTAGAGTATTTCAACACATTATTAAAGTTTTATTTAAAATATCACAATTCAATTACAAATTTTGATAACGTTAAGAATCTCATACAAGCCAATTATAAATCATTGTTAAAACTTAAAAATAATTCTTTGCAAAATGATTGTGGTCAATTGTATTCCGAAATTGAAAATAATGCATTATTGTTGCTTTCTAAAAAACTAGACTTTCAAAATGCCATCACGATTGCTGGTATCGTGGAGATTGGAAAAATTGATATCACTCACGAAGTCTTTTCATCTATTCTTACTTTATTAGAGAATCCACCCTTAGAAAAACGAACACCCGCTTTAAATATATCTCTGATTTCGACATATAGCTGGCTAAGAAGAATGTTTATCAATCCAGTTGAAAATGAGTCCAATATTCTAAGTTTCTTCCAATGGATAAAAAAACTTATCACCGACAATCCAATGCAGAAACTGATAGCTAAAAAGTCTACTCTGTTTTTTGTAGATTTCCTAAACGCCAATAATCATTGGGATCATTTATCCAAACAGCTCGAAAATGAATTTATATCCATTTTCACTCATAATGATTGTACATTTATATCTCATTTTACAAAACTGGATATGAAGATCTTAAATAATGCCAAATTGGAAGAAAAAATCCTCAAAAAGATATCTATAAAAATTGAAAAATTTTTGAATGCGCATCAGCAGATATCCTTTAATGATTTAGATGAAGTAAATAAATATTTTAATTCGTTTAGAAAATACAGTTATATTGTTTCTTCTTATCTACCTAATTTCAGAGAAAAATTAAAAACTGCATTTGAATGTATATTTGAGAAGATCTTTGATCCTAAAAATACAACTTGCGATATTTTGAATGCTTTCAATAACTTTTATCTAATTATTCTCTCTCAGAATTACAATCAAAAAGATAGCTATCTTTTTGAAAAAAAATTCTTTGCAAAATTATGTAACTACAACATATCAGCTGCTGTTCTTATTCATAAGGCCGCTAATGTCCTTGAAATGTGTATAAAAAATCAACTGGATGGTTTTACTGAAATTTCTAAGCTGATTGCACACACTCATTGGGCACTACTGATGTGGCTAGTAAATGCTGACAATGTCGAATCAAATGACAAGCTAAAATACAGTATGGACATTTTTTATAAACTGTTTAATAAATTGCTAACTATAAACTCACCGGAGTTATTTTCATCTATACAACCCATATTTTTAGATTTATTTTATTACCACAATTCCCTGAGCAGTATAGAGTCATTTATTAATGGGTCTTCTCTTTCTTCAAAACATCATTCAATATTACAAGAAATTTTGGGAACCCAAACAAGCAAAATGAACCCAAAAAATATATTGAACAAATTACAAAGCAACGCGGCAAATATTACTGAAACAAGAAAATCAACCCTTATATCAATATTGGATAAAATTCAAAATAATCCCAATAATAGATTTGAAATTGCACATTTAATTTCTACAATTACGATTTTCAAATCTTATAACGCCCAAAATAAAAGATTGACAACAGTTCATCTAAATAATTTGAGGATAATCTTTCTAAATAATTTCAAGATTGAAAATTATCTTTATAAACTTTTTCTTTCTTTAAAAAAGGAAGCCCAAGTTTTCTTAACAACATTTATTTTGCCTTCTGGTTCCTCAAATTTTAAAGCCTTTGAAGATGAACTTTTAACAGAAGACAATCAAAAAAAAATGCTTGAACTCACAGATCTAAACTTGCCAAGTTTTGCTGGAATGAATCAGGAGTCGCCGCTACCTATGCTGCCGCCCTTTGAAGCGTTTGGGTTAGATAGCGGGCAACTCACTGCACAATCAAATTCCAGTTTGGATGCCAATATCCTTTCGGAATTAATTTATCGAAAAAACATCAGCTCATCAGCATGGCAATTCAAACGCATGATAGAGATTTTGGGCCCTTTGGTTGAAGGACCAAAAGAAACAAGCTGTGTAATGTTTGAAACAAAGGACGGTATTTTTATTATAATTCTTAACTTTACCAATCGCGAAATAAATATGACATTTGAGCGCCATTTATTAATTGATGGTAAATATTCCTTAAATTATGAAGGCAATAAAACCACATATACTCCTGACAATTGCTTTACAGTTGCCTTTGAGTTGAATGGTGAATTGTATGCCATAGACTGGGATGAAAAAGATTTTGAAGTGAAAGAGCCCTCCATAGCAATGCCTCAAATAACTTCTGTTAATAAAATTCGCAAGCAGCCTGAACAGATAAGTAATCTCATCATGCTAAAAGAGGCTCAACTCTTTGAAGCAGAGGCTCAGCGCCTTGTTGCAAAAGATCAAACAGAAAAAGCTAACACTCAAAACTCCAAAAAATAATTTAAATCCGCCTATCTTAAAAAATTCAAATCTTTTATATCTAAAATAAACTTTAGTGCGGAGATGTGAAGATGAACCGTCTATGGATTGGACTCATTATTGCCCTGATCGGTTTTCTCATGTACATGTTTCAAACCCAGGAAAATCCGGTCACACATAAAAGACAGCATGTTAAGATCTCTCCCGATCAAGAAATCCGGCTTGGTCTGCAAGCTGCCCCTATGATGTCCCAAAAAATGGGCGGAGAAGTCAATAGGAACGATCCTCGCTCCATTGAAGTGAGCCGCATCGGTCAATTCCTTGTCAGCCACACAGAGGCTAAGGGCAGCCCTTGGAAATTTAGATTTCATCTCCTTGCGGACCCCAAGACAATCAATGCCTTTGCTTTGCCGGGAGGGCAAATTTTCATCACGTTGGGTTTATATAATAAGCTGCAAAACGAAGCCCAGCTAGCCGGAGTCCTTGGCCATGAAATGGGCCACGTCATTGAAAGGCATACGGCCGAGCAAATGGCTAAAAGCAACTTAGGGCAAATGTTAATCATGGCCGTTGGAGCGTCGACTCAGAATCCTCAAGGCACAAACTATTCCCCCATGCTTTTGGCCTCGGTTGTCAACAATATGTTCCAGCTGCATTATAGCCGCCAGGATGAATCAGAGGCTGACATTTGGGGAGTGAAGTTCATGGAAGAAGCCGGATATAACCCCAAGGCCATGATCCAAGTCTTGGAAATCCTAAAAGGAGCAGGGGGTAGCGGAAGAACGCCCGAGATTTTTCAAACCCACCCCAATCCAGACCTACGGATTCAGCAGATAGAAGCCTATTTTAAAGAGCATCCGCCTAAAGCAAACCTGTCGATGGGGAATAGTCTCGGGCAGCACAAAAATCCAATTCAACCGCATTAAAATATTTTTTTTAAACCACAGAGAAAATCTTTAAATAATGGACTAAATGGACTGTATGGACGATATGGACTATATGGACGATTGCAATCGTCCATATAGTCCATATAGTCCATAAAGTCCATATAATTTAAAATTTTTCTCTGTGTTCCTCTGTGCTCTCTGTGGTTCATTTTTATTCAGTAAATATAATCTTTTTTACTTGAATTTTATCTTAAATACCTTTATAGTTTTTTATTAAAATTTAATAAAAAGGTAATTATGTCAGCTTCATTTTCTCTTAATAATTTAGAAATTCGCGCTTTGACCGAAATAGCAGTATGCGATTTAACGGCCAATAAAAAGAAGATCGATTCTGGAAATCAGGTGACCGATTTTACACTACTCCAAGCGGTCGATATCCGCATTCAACAGTTGATCGCCAGCCCTTTATTTACCGGTCAAACCGACACCCTGCAAGCGCTTAAAAAAGCGTCTGCTTCTTTCCTGGCAAATGTCAAGCAGATCGATAAAAGTAAAATTAGCTCTGAGATATTAGAATGCCTGAGGGCAATTCGTCAAATTCAAATGAATTCAAATAAGATAACAGGAATCAAACCTCTCGATTGCTGCACTGAAATCTTAAAAATCTTGCAAGTTGCCTTCGTTACTTCCAAAACAGAGAAGTTATTCTACCGAATTTTTAAACAAGAAGACTTCTTAAAACTATGCCAACAAAGACGCTACGAGGCAATGAAACTCGCTATCGAACTTGGTGCAACGGTTACAGGCACACCAGAAATATATACGGGAACACCACTCAGCAATGTATTTGCTAGCCTATCAGTAAGAAATACAGAATATGCTGGAACGTCAGGCCAAGCTGCAGCAGAAGAACAACAAAAAGTATTGGACAAAGGGCCTGGAAATAATTCCACAGCGGCACAAGTAGAAGTTGAAGCTTCATTTTTGTCAGCCGTTCAATTGCTTGTGAGAAATGGCGCTGACCCGGCACAATATTATGCAACTCATCCTAAACATCATCCCACAATATTAGCAATGGACCATTCTTTTTTACGCTTTAAAGAAGTCACCTACTATTTAGTCGATAATGGCCTCGATGTTAATCAACCAATTGCTAGGCGTAAGTTTACCACTCAACAAGGGTCTGTGACCCATGCCACACCCTTATGCAATACAGTGGACAGTTGCCATAGCTATGCCACAAGATTCTTTATTTATTGCGGAGCAAATATTCATTATGCTGATACGGCAATTGAATCTCCATTATTGTTAAGCGCTAACACCACCTGGACTTACAGCTTCCGTCAACTGGATGTCAATTCCAGATCAAAAACAATTACCTTAGCAGATCTAGCCTCTAATCATGTCAAAATGGAACCTCTTTTGAAATATGCTAGAATGATTTATGAACTTGTTACATTTAGGCTTAATTCAATAGACTTGACGCCAGTCTTATCTACAAGAAAATATGGCTGTTTAATGCCTTATCTCAATAGAGTTGACAGCATTATTGCCTTGACAAAGCCTGTGATGCACCTTATGATCGACTACTATGGTTTTACGCCTTCTGAAATTGCTAGGCTTTGCTTCGAAGAAGAGCAGACACTGGATATGACAAGAGCTTTTATTGAGCCCCATGTTAAAGATGGCGACTTGCCGCTATATACCGCATTCATAGGACCTGAAGATGATAAATACACAAGCATGGTCGAAGAAGGCAGAATAATGATTAAAAACCTCGTCGATGCTAACCTGGTTGTGCAAACAAATCACTAGTTACTCTCATTATGGAATGTTTAGTTTATGTCTATTGAAAGCACACCATTAATTTTGGCTCTTTCCACCATACCTACATTTGATGACTATCTTGGAAGAAAGAGGTTCAGCGATGGTCCAACCAATCAACCCGCTTTTTGCCCAAATGTAGTTAATATAACTGAACGAGAGTGGGATCAAAAAGAAGCGAGCTATCTCTCAACAGTGCAAACGCTAGTACGAGGCGGGGCCCTGCCAAACGAGCGCTTTACAAATTATTTGAATGCCATTGACTGTTTGGCAATGCGGCTCGGCTTTTTATTTTATAAAAACGTCGCTTTTTACCTAATTGACAATGGTCTGGATGTGAATCAGCCTATCCCGGAAGGCAGCGATGAACATGAACATCGTATAACAGCTTTAAATGTTGCAGCCAGAAAAGGCTTTGTTTACGCAAGTCGATTCCTGATCTATTGCGGAGCAGAACTTCATCCCAAACCCAAAATTCGATCAGCTTTAGATGATGCTGATATTGCTCCTTTGTCAACCTACTCTATAAAAAGGCTAAGTGTTACAGAAGAAATTGATTTGATTTCTCCTGTTTTTTATGATCGCATAAGAAGAAATTTGATTAACGCTCAAGCAATTTATAATGTCGTCACTCTCAGGCTTCGTTCAATACCGTTAACCCCAGACTTATCAAACAGAGCCTATCAATGCCTGATGCCTTATTTGGAGACTGTTGAGGCCATCAACACTTTGACAATACCCATCATGAGAGTCATGGTCGATTACTACGGTTTCACCAATTCGGAAATTGTAAGGCTCTGCTTAGAGGAAGAACAACATTTGTCAATAACCAGGAAATTGATCACCCCTCTATTTGAAAATGGAACGTTATGCAATAAGTCCACAACGGTCATTTCTGATAAAGAAG
>Ga0207147_1129_pt1 | contig 11180 bp, 11 predicted proteins | sample Alteio_BWMinHeat_33_FD_153551 | JGI IMG/M metagenome (GOLD analysis project Ga0207147, IMG submission 153551) | Enriched cells from forest soil in Barre Woods Harvard Forest LTER site, Petersham, Massachusetts, United States -... | ecosystem: Environmental > Terrestrial > Soil > Temperate forest >... | reverse complement strand
GCCAGCTCATCGGCAATTCTCTAAAATTTGCCGAGCCCGATTCGCCGGTGACAGTGCGGGCCAGGCTGGCCAGCGGAACGACCAACGGTGCGGTAATTTTCAGCGTGGTCGATCACGGTCCCGGAATCCCGGAACGCGAACAGATTAACATCTTTGACAAGTTCTATCGTCTTCCGGAACATTCCGCGCGGATTCCGGGATCGGGCATGGGCCTGACCATCGCCAAGGAAATTGTGGGAGCGCATCATGGACATATTGGGGTGAGCAGTCATCCCGGCAACGGCAGCGACTTTTTCTTTACCGTGCCTGTGGCAAAAACCGTATGAGCCTGGGGAAAATCCTCGTAGTCGACGACGATCCACAAATCCGCCGCGTGATGCGGATGCGCCTCACCGGTCTGGGATACGAGATCGCCGAGGCCCGTTCCGGCGAGCAGTCCCTGGAAACGTTTCGCGCATTCCTCCCCGACTTAGTGTTGCTCGACTTGAACATGCCCGGCATGGGAGGCCTGGAAGCTTGCCGCCAAATCCGTGAAGGATCGGACGTGCCCGTGATTATCCTGACCGTCCGCAACACCGAAGACGAAAAAGTGGAAGCGCTGGACGCCGGCGCCGACGACTATGTAACAAAGCCGTTCGGCATGAAGGAGTTACTGGCGCGCGTCCGCGCGGCCATGCGCCGGGCTCCGACCGGGCCATCCGCGGGTCCCAAAACGTTGCGGGCCGGCGACTTGGAGATCGATTTCGAAACGCGCCGCGTAAAAGCGCACGGCCAGCAGGTGCGTCTGACGCCAAAGGAATTTGAGTTATTGCGATACTTGGTTTCGCAGCGCGGCAAGCCCGTCCCACATCGCGAGTTGCTGCAGGCCGTGTGGGGTCCCGACTACGGCGATGAAACCGAATACTTGCGAGTATTCATCACCCATTTGCGTCGGAAGCTGGAGCCAAACCCGTCGAAGCCGAGGTACATCCTGACGGAGCCGTGGGTGGGCTATCAATTTGTAGGTAGTGAATAATCAGTTTCGGCGAAAATAGCCGAGGTGAAGATTCTCCTAACCGCCGCCGTGCTACTCTGCGTCGCGTCGTTAGCCGCGGACGATGGGAAATGACTGGCACAGTTGTCATCTCCAGGTGCGGACCGACCGAGAATCTGTGTGTCCACTATGCGGCCACGCACTGGGCCGGTTGTTGTGGCCCCAACAAATTCGCCCGGCAATGGCTGAGGACCTTCCTGGGCAACTGTAAGGATACTGCGGAGAAAAAAGAGTTAACCACCCTTCTCGCGAGCAGGCCGTAGCATCGGTGGCAGATTCGTCTCAATGCGGGTGTGCTTGCGGTCGGCTGAGCCGCTGCGACTCTTTATGGATCAGTGCGGTCATCACGGCCTCGCGGGTGACGGCCATCGACATCGCCATGGCAGTCAAAAAATACGCGATCATCCAGGAGGCCAGCGGCAGGATCCAGCCCATCGTCATCGCAAAGTAGGCGGCGACGGGAATCATGACGAAGCCCGCCACCACTGGCGCGCGTCCCGGCCATTTGCGAAAAGCGAGTACGGCGCCCGCGATCGTCGCCGCGAGCAAGGAAAGATCGCCCAGCGGTGAAAGGGGATGAAGCGCGTCGCCGTCGAGCAGGTTGCGAATCACGTTGGCGTGAATCTCGACGCCGGGCATCTCGCCGCCGGAGACCGGCGTGAACCGGCGATCGCCGCCGCCTTGCGCGCTAACCCCGAGCAACACGATTTTGCCGGCGAGCTGCGCGCGGTCGACGCGTCCTTCCAGAACGTCGGCGAAAGAGATGGTGGGAAATGTGCCTTCGGGACCGGCGTAGCGAATCCACATCGGATGTCCCTCACGCTGATCGATATGAAATGCGCTAGGCTCGGCGGCTAGCCGCGCGGCTTCCAGGCCGAGCGCAAAGTATTTCTGTTCCGCTTTGGGATCGCCGTCCGTTTTTTCGAGTAATACCGAACGCACCACGCCATCGGGATCGGGGTTGGCGTGGACATGTCCGAGCGCGCTGGCAGGCAAGGGTGGAATAGGCAGAAGCCAAGCCGGGTGGGGACTGGAATCGAAAGTGGTTTCGAGCGCTGCCGCCAAGACCACGTTCTGGAATCGGCCGAGCGACTGAACCAGAGCCGCATCGGCTTCGGGACGTTGCTTCCCGGAAAAGAGCAAGTCGACAGCCAGCACCGTGGGCCTGGCGGTGGACACAACGTTAAGGCCGCGCGCGACAATGTCGCGGGGCAGCGGCACTGGTCCATAGCGGACAACGGTAGGACCGTCGATGGCCAGCACGACGATACGATCAAGCCAATGGGAGCGAGGCGGCAGCAGAAGTCGCGCGAGGACGTCTGAAGCACCGTCGTTCCAACTCTGGACGACGCCGTTCCAGGCCAGCAGTGGAAGCAACGCTGCCACACAGATTGCGGTCACCACGTGCTTCCGTCGCATTGTGCCTCGTCTTAATGGGGCTTACTACCGTTGAGACGTACAAGGCCGCGACGCGGTTACTCTTACGGCACGATACAATTAGGTCGCCCAACATGTCCCAATCTCTCGCCGACAATCCCCTGATCGTACAGGGTCAAGGCGCCGGAGCATATCCACACTTACCGCTAGCCCTCGAAGGACTGTCGTTTAGCCCGCCAAAATGATACCCTAGCGGCCATATGCCCACTGTCCCGGCTCAGCGTCTTTCCCTCGACTTGCGATTGCGGCTCTCCGTCATGATGTTCCTTCAGTTCGCCATTTGGGGAGCTTGGTTCGTCGTCCTCGGGAACTACCTTGGACATCTCAATTTCTCTAAGACCCAGGTGGGCACGATGTACAGCCTCATCCCACTCGGTGCCATCGCTTCGACCATGTTCGTGGGACAGTTCGCCGACCGATACTTCTCCAGCGAAAAGCTGATGGCGGTGCTGCATCTGGCCGGGGCGGGACTACTCTGCTGGATGGCGCAGATTCAGGACGTGCAAAGTTTCACGCTGCTCGCCGTCGTGACGCTGATCTACTCGCTGGCCTATAACCCGACGCTCGCGCTGTCCAACTCCATCAGCTTCGCGCATATCCCGGACGCTTCGCGCGACTTCCCGGGGATCCGCGTGCTGGGGACAATTGGGTGGATCGCAGTCAACTTGATCGTGGGACGCTTCCTCGATCTGCACACGAATCAGCCGCTGCTGCTCGCCGCCGGAATGTCCCTCGCGTTGGGACTCTTTAGTTTCGCGCTGCCGCACACTCCGCCCGCCGGCAAAGGGTCGACGGAAGGTCCAGCGTTTGTGCGCGCCTTCGCGTTGATGAAGGATCCGTCGTTCGGACTGTTCTTCGGCGTGTCGCTGGTGATCACCATCGTGCTCGCGTTTTACTACAGCTTTACTGGACAGTTCCTGGAAACGGCACAAGGCGTCAAGGACGTCGCTTCGACCATGACCATTGGACAGTTCATGGAAATGCTCTTCCTGCCGATTCTGCCCTGGTTCCTGAGACGCATCGGGATGCGCTGGGTGCTGGCGCTGGGCATGTTCTGCTGGGGATTGCGTTACGCCTTCTTCGCCATTGGACATCCCTGGGCTATCGTGCTGATCGGCATCGCGCTGCATGGAGTTTGCTTTGACTTTTTCTTCGCCGCGGGATTCATCCACGTCGATAACACCGCGCCGCGCGACATTCGCGCTTCTGGACAAGCCCTGTTCAGCTTCCTCACCTACGGCGTGGGTATGTACATCGGCAGCGAAGTGAGCGGACGCGTGGCGCAGGCGTACACCGATGCGAGCGGTGTCACCAACTGGCAATCGTTCTGGACCGTACCCGCAGCGGGCGTCTTGATCTCTCTTGCGATTTTCCTGATTTTCTTCCGCGAACCCAAAGGAGCTAACGCATGAAACGAACCCTCATCCTCTGTGTGCTGCTGACCACCGCAGCATTTGCGCAAGACGACAATCCGGTGCAGGCCACCAACAAGACTACGCGGCCCGTCATCCGTGGACGCGAGTACGCCGTGGTTTCGATGAAGCCGCAAGCCTCGCAAGTCGCCGAGCGCATCTTGCGCGCGGGCGGCAACGCGTTCGACGCCATCGTCGCGGGACAAGCCGTGCTCGGCCTGGCCGACTTCCCGATGAACGGCGTCGGCTCGGACGCGGTGATCCTGATCTACGACGCGAAGACCAAAAAAGTCATCTCGATCAACGCGGAAGGAACCGCGCCGAAACTCGCGACCATCGATTGGTATAAAAAGAATGCCGGCGGCAAGATTCCGGCCAGCGACTCGCTGCTTTCCGCGTCGCTCCCCGGCGCGGTCGACGCTTGGTATACGCTGCTCGATCGCTGGGGCACCATGACCTTTGCGCAAGTGCTCGCGCCCGCCATCGAACTCGCCGAAACCGGATTTCCGATGAGCGATTCGCTGGCCCGCGCGATTCGCGTGACCAAGAAGATCCGCAAGTATCCGACCACGGTAAAACTCTTCCATCTCGACGAGCGGGAGCCGGAGCCGGGCGACATCTTCCGCAATCCCGACTTGGCCGCGACGTTGCGCAAGCTGGTGGAAGCGGAAAAACAAGCTTCAAGTAAAGGCCGCTCCGCGGGACTACGCGCCGCGCGCGACCGTTTCTACAGGGGCGATATCGCCCATGCCATGGCCGACTTTTCGGAGAAGAACGGCGGCCTCTATCGCTACGAGGACTTCGCGAACTACACGGTGGAGATCGAGGAGCCGGTATCGACCGACTATCGCGGGTATCAGGTTTACAAGAACGCCTCGTCGAACCAAGGTCCCGCGGAGTTGATCGCGCTGAACATGCTGGAAGGTTATGACCTAAAGAAGCTCGGCCACAATTCCGTCGAGTATCTGCATACTTCCATCGAAGTGATGAAGCTGGCGATGGCCGACCGCGACACCTATCTCGGCGATACGGATTTCATCAAGATTCCCTTCCCTGGACTGCTCGCCAAGGACTACGCGGCCGATCGCCGCAAGATGATCGATCCGCTCCACGCATCGCTGGAGTTCCGTCCCGGCGCGCCGGCCGGCAAAGGACCGGACCGTCCGCGCGATTTGCAGATCAAGGGCCAAGCCGATCACACCGGCGACACCAGTTACATCGCGGTGGTCGACAAGGATCGCAACATGGTCAGCTTCGAACCGAGCCTGCACAGCGCGTTTGGAACCGGCGTGGTGATGGGCGACCTGGGATTCATCTTCACCTGCCGCGGCGACTATTACTCGCTGGTGCCGGGCCATGCGAACGCGCTGGAACCGGGCAAGCGTCCCCGGAGCACTCTGCAAAGCACGCTGGTGATGAAGGACGGCCAGCCGCTGATGATCATGGGCAGTCCGGGCGGCGACGATCAAGTGATGCGCACGATGCAGACGCTGCTCAACGTGATCGACTTCGGAATGAACCCGCAGCAGGCGATTGAAGCGGCGCGCTGGAACACGCGCAGCTTTCCCTCCTCGCCGTTTCCGCACGTGATGTATCCGGGCGAAATTTCGGTGGAGGATCGCATTCCGGAGGCGGTGCGTGCCGCGCTGGTGCAGCGTGGTCACAAGCTGACCGTCGCGGGCGGATGGACGATGGGATCGATGGGTATGATCATGCTCGATCCCAAACGCGGCATCCTCAGCGCTGGAGCTGATCCTCGGGTGGATGCGTACGCGCTAGCTTGGTAGCACTCTCCGATGGAGCGCTTTCCGCAAGAAGGCGCTCCACGGTGCGGATGATTTCATCCTTCAACTGGACATGCGCCTCACCGCTGGCCGCTCCGGCGAAGCCGGCGTGGACGCCCCTTACCAAGCCATCGCGGCCCAGGAAGAACGTCGCGGGCCACGTGTTCAGGTTTACGGCTTGCGGCAACCAGTCCTTTACCTCCTTCGGGTCGCCCGCGAGCAGCACTGTATAGCGAATTCCGTATTGGCGGACGAACGCGCGCAGCCTTGTGGGATTCGCCAGTTGCGCCGCCTCTTCAAACGATAGCGCTACAATCTCCAGTCCCTTGTCGCGGTAGCGACGGTCGAGTTCCGCCAGGAACGGGGCTTCATCGTGGCAATTCGGGCACCAGCTTCCCATGATGCTCACCAGCACTACCTTACCCTGAAAGCGAAGAGAATCCTGATCGATTTCATGGCCGGTCAGATCCTTGCCGTGAAATCGAAATGGCACTGACGGATCGACGACGCTGGTGTATCGGGACGGATCGGACGGCTCCGGCAGACCCCTGAACCGCGCTTCGACGGAGCGCACCGCGGTCAGAGTGGCCTTGCGATTCTGCACCACGGTCAGGCTGCCATCGTCGTTTGGAGTGACCTCCAGCAGTGTTGGGCGCGCGCCAGAAAAGTGGCTCAGCACAAATTTGCTGTCACGATAGGTGCCTTCGATCGTTCCCGTATCGCCGTCGACGCGCAGAATCGCCCCCGAAACCGCGCTGCCGGATTGCCTCACGATGAGCCTCCAGGCGTGTTCACCCTTGGCGCTCTCGACGCCGACGTCCCACAATCCGGCAATCGGCGGAGCGCCGCTATCGGCTTCCGGTGCCGTGAAAGGTGTGGCATGAAATGGATAAGCGGTCTTCCCTTCCCGCAGGTATTGGCCATCGAGCACGCCGTCCTTCAGCGACGCTTCGAGCGTCGTCGCGTAGTGGTCGAAGTGCAGAAGCAGCTTGCCGTCCTTGAAGCTGCCAGTTGTCGAGGTGACTTTTTCGTCTCCGTTGAAAAACGATCCGGAGGCTGCGTGTAGCTCGATGCGAAACGGAATTGCAACGCCGTCAACGGTAACGGTAGCGTCCCAGAGCGTTCCCGGAACTCCTGCGATGGATTGAGCGAATAACGCAAAAGTAAATAATATAGCCGCCATGGAAATCTCCCTACGATTGTCTGATTGCGGGTTGAGAACGGACAGAGAGCTACTGGAGGCGGGGACAACAGGCAGCGGGAGCTAAAACTGCATGCATAAGTGTGAGACTAACGGCGGGCGTCCTAGGATTCAAGAAATAATTCGCGATAGGTTCGATTAACTCCGGTTATGGGTTCTTTCCACCTGTACGCGCAGCAGGGCCAACTCCTGCGCCAGGACCTTGTTCTGTTCCATCAGCCCGGATAGTCCCATGCTGAGGTACAACGTGAACGCCAGCAGGAACAGAATCGCCATCAGGAACATCGCGCTCGGCGGATAGATGATGCCGATCAACGTGGCGGCGTGAATCAAGTAAGGATATCCAAACGACGCTGCGGCGAGCATCAGGAACGCGAAGGTCATCCAGAAGATCGACAGCCGCTCGGAAAGCCGGCGGCTGCGCACCAGGGCGATCACGACGATCAGGATCAGGACGCTTGCGGCGATTACAAAGGATTGTCCGGGCATTTTACTTGCCTCCTTGCGGACGGCGAAGCGTTTCAATCAGCATCGCCAGAATGACTTTCACCATGTAGTACAGCTCACTCAACCCACGAATTGACGAGCGGCCCTCGTGGCGCGGACGCATTTCGACGGGCACCTCGATCACGCGGAATCCACGACGGGCGGCCAGCAGGAGCGCTTCCGGCTCGGGATAGTCGCGCGGATATTGCTCCGCGAACAACTCCAGCACCGCGCGATTGCAGGCCCTGAATCCGGAGGTCGCGTCGGTGATCGTGCGCCCGCCCAGCAGCCGGATGACAATTCGAAATACGTAAATTCCCAGGCGACGCTGCGGCGACGAGCGGAATCCAGCGGACCCTGGAAGAAAGCGCGATCCCACCACCAGGTCGGCCGCGCCGTCGCGGAGCGGCTCGAGCAGGCGATCGATTTGTCCTGCCGGATGCTGCCCGTCGCCGTCCACCTGCACAGCGGCGTCGAAGCCGTTTCGAGCGGCGTACTTAAATCCCGCCTGCACCGATCCACCGATGCCGAGATTGTACGGCAAGTCGATCACCAGAACGCCGGTCTCGCGCGCGACCACGCTGGTGTGATCGGCCGAGCCATCGTTCACCACGACGATCGCCGCTTCCGGACATCCGGCGCGAATCTCCGCAACCGTCGCGGCGATACTCTTCTCCTCGTTATACGCGGGCACCACTACCAGACATTTCACCGCTCTTGATCATAGACGATTCGGGTCTCACGGGTGAGCCGTCCTCCAACTAATTGGCAGGAGGCCTCTCCACGTGATCAATGACCAGAACGGGCACCGGAAGCTTCTTCACTTCCAGCTTTAGCCCGATCTTTTCAACGGCGCCGAAAATCGTCAGGCCTCCCACCGTATCGACGTTGTTGAGTGCCACCCAGTCCAAACGGAAATCGTAGGTCCCGGTGAGTCCGGTTTGGTCGACAATCGGCTTGTCAAGGTCGGGATGCGCGACGCGCGCGAGGTACTTCATCAAATCCTGCATTCCCATATTCTTGCAGGCTCGATGCTGCCCTGCACTCCTCACGTTTCGCTCCGCTTCCTCGATAATTGCCGTGCAAGCTGCGGGGCCCTTGCCAGCGGCCTCCTGAAGCCCTACACCACCATTTTTCACTGTAAGTGCATATACACTCAGTGTGCGTGGCTCGATGTGGACCGTCAGCTTCAACTCGTTTCGAAGCAGAGATTGCAGCATCAGACGGACATCATCCGCGGACTTGCCGGGGCCCTTGGCGATCACATCGTAGCGCTCCGCTGCAAACCAGTCCGGGGCTCCCTTCCAGTTAGCCTTGTCGGTGATGTCAAAAGCAAACTCGAATATTGCAGTCATCGGCATATTGATCGCTTTGATTTGCCCGGGAAGCACGGTCAAGTCAAAGGACGAGCCGGTTAGGTTACGCTTGATGACTGCCGCTTCAAACTCCAGATGCTCCGGCGCCTGCGCCAGCAAGCCGCTGCACAGCGCGAACAACCAGCAACTCCACGCCAGCCGCTTCGTCATTGGCTGCATTCGATCACAGATTCCGGCGAGCCGCAAGCCGGTGTAGAATCGTTCCTTACCGTTCGTGCATCCCTTCGACATCTCGCACCTGCGCCTGACGCTTGCACCGAAACGCCCGCTGGTATTGCCGCCGGGCAATGCGGCCAATTCGATTCGCGGGGCGTTTGGGACCATCTTTCGTAAGCTCTGTTGCGAGCCATCCTGCCGCGAGGCCCGCACTTGCGAGGCGCGGCATAGCTGCCCTTACGCGCGCGTCTTCGAACCGGCGCCACCTCCAGGATCGACAGTGCTCTCGAAACTGGAAAGCATTCCCCGCGGATTCGTGTTTCGCGCGCCGCGCGACGCGAAAACCAACTACGACGCCGGTGAGACACTGGCGTTTGAGTTGCTGCTGTTCGGGTCGGCGGCGCAATTTTTGCCGTCCTTTGTGCTGGCATTGTTGCAGCTGGCCCACGAAGGGTTCGGGGCAAATCGCGCGCCAACGGAATTACTCTCCGTCGAAGAGATCCCACTCGCCCCGCCCACACAGGTTCCGGACGCCCATATGACCGTCCAGTTCCTCACGCCCACCCACCTCGTCTCCCAGGGAAAGGCCGTGCGCGCACCGGGCTTCCATCATCTCTTCAAGCGCGTGCGGGACCGCATCAACGCCATTGCCACGTTCTATGGCACCGGACAGATCGACGCAGACTTCGCCGGGCTGGGCGCGGCGTCCGAGCGCATCTTGACCGTTCGCCGCGCCACGAAATGGGAGAGCCAGATGCGTACCTCTTCCCGCACTGGACAGCGGCACGAACTTTCCGGCTTCACCGGAGAATGCGAATTCGCCGGTGATCTCGCTCCTTTTCGCGAATGGCTGATTCTTGGACAGCAATGTCACGTCGGTAAACACGCGGTGTGGGGCAACGGCCAATACCTGTTGTCCAATTAAAGAGTCCTCTAAGCCCGCCGATAATCTGACTGTACACCATGACAACCTGCGAAACGATTACGCCCACGCTTCCCAGTTGCTTCTCCGAGTTGAACGCGCTGCTCGGCGCCACGCCCGTCGACCTAAACAGTGTCGCGCAACTGATTCGCGCCGATTCCGTTCTAGCCGCGCAAGTCCTGCGAATGTGCCACACCCTGCCCTACACCGTCCCGGTGACGCGAATCGAGGACGCCGTGGTGCTGGCCGGCATCGAGCGTCTGCGCGCGGTGGCGCTGACAAGCTCGGTGATCGGCTGGCATTCGCCGCAACAGATGCGCGCCTTCTGGAGACACAGCTTATTTACCGCCGTGCTCAGCGAACGCGTCGCCGAATGGATGGGCTATCCCGATCCTGCCAAGGCCTATGCTGCGGGGCTCCTGCATGGCGTCGCCGAGATGGCGGGCGAGATGCCGCACAGTACCCGGCATAATATTGACCCGCCGCTGACTGACATCGTAGACTTCGCAGGGGAGTATAGCGAGTTGTGCGGACTGGGGCTGTCGCCGAGCAAACCTAACACCCGGCAGCTTAGCACCTTGCAGGCCGCTCACTTGCTGCGCCGGTTCGTGCCCTTGGCCGACGCCGATCTGGCGTGGGACCTGGCATTAGCGATCCAAAACGAACTGCAAACCATATTGGTGTCACTCGCGGTTCTCCGGTAGACTGTGTTACGTCATCCGGAGGGTGCATGTATTCTCGCCTACTGTCGATCGTTTTCGTAGCCTTGCTGGCATCCGGGCAAGAGCTTCCCAAGTTGGAGAAGTTCAGCGTCGCACTGGCCGACAAGACCAAAGATCCTTGCGCTGACTTCTTCCAATATACTTGCTCCAATTGGATCGCCGCACATCCTATTCCCGCGGACCTGTCCTCGATGAGCGTGGCGCATCCGCTCTTCCTCTACAATCAGACGATCCTGCGCGATGCCATGGAGCAAGCCAGCAGAGAGCAGGCCGGCAGCGGGACACCGATTGGCGCGTTTTGGAAGAGCTGCATGGACCAAAAGGGCCGCGACGCCAATAGCCGCATCTGGTTGCGCCCGCATCTGGCAGTGGTCGATTCCTTGAAGACCAGCGCCGACCTGCCGCGAGTGCTGGCCTATCTGCATCTCAATTTCCCGGCGGCCTGGCAGGGCGACGATAACTCCACCCCAGCGCCCATTTTCGGCTTTGGACCTTCCCAGGACCTCGAGGACGCCACGAAAGTTGTTGCCGGTATCGATCAAGGTGGAATGGCGCTTCCCGCGCTCGACTACTATCTCGGCGACGACGCGCACTCCAAGGAACTGCGCGCCAAGTATCTCGCCCACGTCGCTAAAATGCTGGTCCTGGCGG
>Ga0207147_1128_pt1 | contig 11308 bp, 10 predicted proteins | sample Alteio_BWMinHeat_33_FD_153551 | JGI IMG/M metagenome (GOLD analysis project Ga0207147, IMG submission 153551) | Enriched cells from forest soil in Barre Woods Harvard Forest LTER site, Petersham, Massachusetts, United States -... | ecosystem: Environmental > Terrestrial > Soil > Temperate forest >... | reverse complement strand
GCAGCAAGCGTCCGATCGCAAAGGCAGGCTCAACCGCACCACCCGGCGAATGAAAATAGATCGGGCGCTGCGTGTCCTTCACATCGCGCAGGAAGCGGCGAATGCGAACATCGGCATCCCGATCGACGATGCCCTCGACGGCGATCCAGCGATCGCAACCAGATCCACAGGAATTTGCCGGGCCCTTGGCCAGATAGATAATCAACTTCGGCGCAAATTCCGCTGTTAACGCAAGCGGTTTCGCGCGCAACGCGCCGGGGACGAGCCACAAAGCTGCTAGAAGGAGGACGCGAAACATCATGAAGGGGAACAGGACTTGCGAAATTGACGTAAAGGACTGGAGCCGACCAAGGCTAAACAATGAAGAGCAGTACCGCAACCTCTGCTTGTGGAAACATCGTTCTCCCCTGAAGACGCGCTTCGAGCCCCGAAAACCGCGCCTTTGCAGGATTGCAACGCCCGAATCCCCTGCTATACCGCTCCCTCCCGCTTACCTGCGCTCGTTCGCAGGAGTGAGCCACAGGAGACACCGATGTCAGACGACAAGAAAAAGCCGCCCGGATTCCAGTACAGCCTCTCGAATCTCAAGCCGGTCGGATCCGGCAAGATCGCCCTCACCTTCCCCGACGGCGCCAGGCGCGAATTCCCGAAAAACACCACCGGCCTCGATATCGCAAAGGGCATTTCACCCTCGCTCGCCAAGCGCACGGTCGCGATGGCGCTCGATGGCACGGTCGCGGACCTCGCCGATCCAATCGAGCACGACGCAAAAATCGAATTCATCGCCCGCGACGACGCCCGCGCGCTGGAATTGATCCGGCACGACGCCGCTCATGTGCTGGCGGAAGCGGTGCAATCACTGTGGCCGGGCACCCAGGTAACGATCGGACCGGTCATCGAGAACGGCTTTTATTACGATTTCTTCCGCAACGAGCCGTTCACGCCGGAGGATTTTTCGGCGATCGAAAAGAAAATGCGCGAGATCATCGCGCGCGACAAACCCTTCACCAAGGAAATCTGGACGCGCGAGCAAACCAAGCAGGTGTTCCGCGACAACGGCGAAATGTTCAAGGTCGAACTGGTCGATGCGATACCAGCCGACCAGACCATCAAGATTTACAAGCAAGGCGACTGGTTCGATCTGTGCCGCGGGCCGCACATGACGTCGACCGGCAAGATCGGAGGCGCGTTCAAGCTGATGAAGGTAGCGGGCGCCTATTGGCGCGGCGACAGCAACAATCCGATGCTGACGCGAATCTACGGCACGGCGTTTGCGAAACAGGAAGACCTCGACGCCTATCTCAAGCAGATCGAGGAAGCCGAAAAGCGCGACCATCGCAAGTTGGGGCGCGAACTCGACCTCTTCCATTTCCAGGAGGAAGGCCCGGGCGTGGTGTTCTGGCACGCCAAGGGCTGGACCATCTTCCAGGAATTGATCGCCTATATGCGCCGCCGGCTGGCCGGCGACTATAGCGAGGTCAACGCGCCGCAGATGCTCGACAAGTCGCTGTGGGAAACCTCCGGCCATTGGGAATGGTTCCGCGAGAACATGTTCGCGGCGCAATCGGCTGGTGACGAAACGGAAGACAAGCGCTGGTTTGCGATCAAGCCGATGAACTGCCCCGGCCATGTCCAGATCTTCAAGCACGGGCTGAAAAGTTACCGCGATCTGCCGCTGCGGCTTGCGGAATTCGGCGTGGTGCATCGCTTCGAGCCATCAGGCGCGATGCACGGGCTGATGCGGGTGCGCGGATTCACCCAGGACGACGCGCACGTGTTCTGCACGGAAGAACAGCTCGCCGGCGAGTGCCTGACGATCAACGATCTGATCCTCTCGACCTACGCGGATTTCGGCTTCGAGGGCGAACTCACGGTAAAACTCTCGACCCGGCCGGAGAAGCGCGTCGGCACCGACGCGATGTGGGATCACGCCGAGCGCGTGATGGCGACGGTGCTCGCGCAGATCGAGGCGCAAGGCCACAACAACCATCGCATCAAGACCGGGATTAATCCCGGTGAAGGTGCGTTCTACGGACCAAAGTTCGAATACGTGCTGCGCGACGCGATCGGCCGCGACTGGCAGTGCGGCACCACGCAGGTGGACTTCAACCTGCCGGAGCGATTTGGCGCGTTCTACATCGATGCCGACGGTTCGAAGAAAGTGCCGGTCATGGTGCATCGGGCGATCTGCGGCTCGATGGAGCGCTACATCGGCATCCTGATCGAGCATTTCGCCGGCAATTTTCCGCTTTGGCTCGCGCCAGTCCAGGCTGTCGTTACCACCATTACCTCGGAAGGCGACGAATACGCCAAGGTGGTCGCGGCGGCGGCGCGGCGCGCCGGCCTGCGCGTCGAGCTCGATCTTCGCAACGAGAAGATCAACTACAAGGTCCGCGAACATTCGCTGGCGAAAATCCCGGCTCTGCTGGTGGTCGGCAAGAAGGAGGCCGAGTCGCATTCGGTTTCGATCCGGCGGCTGGGCAGCGAACTCCAAAGGGTGATGCCAACCAACGAAGCGCTGGCGACCCTAGTCGACGAAGCCACGCCACCGGACGTGAAGCGGGCAAAGGCGGCGGCCTAGGCAGCCTTGCGCTGCCCGATCTTAATCAATGACTCGGCGGGAATGCCGAGTCCTTCGTGTAATCGCCTGATCATATTGAGCGTAAGGTCGCGCCGACGATTAAGGACTTCGTGCACACGATTCCGGCTCCCGATATAGGGAATGAGATCGCGGGGCTGCAGTCCGCTTTGCTCCATATGGTATTTAATTGCCTCCACCGGGTCCGGTAGATCAAGCCGGTAATGCTTTTGCTCCCATGCATCCACCAGCGTTACCAACACGTCTAATCGATCGCCCTCGGGCGAACCGCGCCGGGCATTCATTAATCCCTCGATCTCTCTGAGAACGCGGCGATAGTCACGATGGGATTTGATCGGTGCGATATCCATGCTTGAACCTCAAATGCTCTGCGCGTCAATGACGTCATATTGCCGATGGGTACCGATGAACCTGATATAGACGACGCGATAGGGATAGTTGATCCAGACAACAATGCGATATTTGTTGCCCGCGATGTTAAAGACCGCGCGGCCGTCCTTGAGAATACTGGCGCTGCGGATGTCCCGTTTGATGTCGGCCGGCTTTGCCCAGTCAGCCTGCCTCACCTGTTGAAACCAAGCCATCACCGGTTCGCGGGCGTCGGCGACGCCAGCACTTCGGTTAAGAAAGGTCTTGATGGTGCTGAGTGCTATCACTCTCACCGGTCCATCCTAGCATAGTCCCGCCTTGGGACCAAGTAACCTTTATCCGATCTGTGCTGCGGCGGCCAGCCCCCGGGGAAGGCAAATCTATTCATAATCGATCTAATTTCCCGGCCACTTCCCTCGTTGCTCGTCCATCTCCGTGCTAGGAGATCGGGTAACCACTCCGGACGAAAGTAGCTCTCGTGCCCGACGCCATCGATCTTTTGAAAATCCGCCGTTCGGTAAAGCCGCGCGAGATGAGCGGCCCCGGCCCCTCGCCCGCCGAGCTCGAAACCATCCTCACCATCGGCGCGCGGGTGCCCGATCACGGCAAGCTGACGCCGTGGCGCTTTATCGTGTTCGAGGGCGAGGCACGCGTTCGCGCAGGTCAAGTGATCGCAGGGGTGTTCGCGCGGAAAAATCCGCAAGCCCAGCCGGCCGAAATCGATGTCGAGAAGCGCCGGCTCGCGGACGCGCCGCTGGTGATCGGCGTGGTCAGTTTCACCAAACCGCATCCCAAGGTGCCGCCGTGGGAGCAGGAACTATCCGCCGGCGCCAGCGCGATGAACATCGTCACCGCCGCGACCGCGCTCGGCTATGGCGCGTGCTGGCTGACCGGCTGGTTCGCGTTCGACCGCGAAGTGCTGGACGGACTGGGATTGAAGGCGGAGGAAAAGCTTGCTGGCTTTATCCATATCGGCACGGCGAAATCCAGCGAAGACCGCCCGCGCCCGGCGCTTGCCGACATCGTGACGCGATTCTAGCGCCTAGCGCGCGATCACCTCGACCTCGCCGTCGACGCCATTGACGACGTTGAAGGGACGCTCGAACACCTTGCCCTCGTTCTTGGCGATGGCGCGATATTCGCCCTCAGAAAGCACGACGCGCGGAAATGCGCCGATCGATTCCTTGATGACGTCGCCCCCCGGCGTAATCACCGACCAGGCGGTGTTCGCCAGCGCCTCGCCGCCCTTGTCGCCGACCAGCTTCAGCGTGATGACCGCGGCCCGATGGGTGATGACCACGTCGGTCAATTTGCCGGCCTGAACGCGAATATCGGAGCGCACGACGGAATTGGCATCGCCATAGTTCGAAATGATGTAGTAGGTGCCCTCCGGCAGCAGCGCGACATCGCCGGCGGCAACGCTCGGCACCAGCGCGGCGCGGTCGCCGCCTTCGAACTGGCTGCCCTTGTAAATCGCGAACGAAATCTGGTTCTGCGGTATCTTCGAGGCACCGACGCGGCCCTCGATGCGCAAACCGCCCGCAGGAAGCAGGAACGATTCGCGATCGGTCTCCGATTTCAGGGTCACCGCGCGCACCGCGCTGACCAGTCCCAGCGCCACGTGCACCACATAGCTGCCAGGCGGGAGCACGATGTTGGGCGTCGCCCCGCGTTCCTCGCGGATCAATTTGAATGTGCCGGTTTCGTCCGGCCGGTCCGAAAAAACCCGCCACACCAGCCCGTTGTTGATGACCGGCAGATCCTTGCCGTAGCGCGCGGTCAGTGACAATACCGCCTGACCCGGAGCCGAAGCGCTGGGCGGCGCGACCACGGGCGGCACCACGGCGATGGAAGGCTGCGTCAAAGGCGGCGGCAGGCTTGGAATCGCGGCGGGACCTGAGGGCGGGGCCAGATTCATCGCCGGCCCCGATGGTGCGTCCGGAACGGAAGCCGGGGGCACTGGCGGTGGGCGGTCGCTGAACATCTGGGCCGCGGCCGGGGCAACTATCCCGCAGGCCAGCATCGCGGCGAGCGCAAACGTCGCCAGCAGGCAACCCCGCCGCCCCGTTCGATCGATACCGTCATCCCCGGAACCCATGGGCATGCTGTTCACCGAAAACGCGGCAAATTCAAGCCTCCGGAGCCCGATCGGCCCTATGGAACCGCCAGTACGACCGGCGTGTTACCAATTTGGAGGTCGATATCACCGTTCCAATCCCTAAATAGCCCCGTCCACAACACGGCATAAACCATCGTTGGGGTACATTCGCGCAGGGTCAACCATAGCTTAGCGTCGTGCTTCCGGGAGATTTCAAGTGCTCGATATTTTGGTTCGACGGGTCCAAAACGGCCACGATGACCGCGACAAGGTGGGGCTTGGCAGTATCAGGCGGCCAGTGATCGGATTAGCACTGGGCGGCGGCGCCGCGCGCGGGTTTGCCCATATCGGCATTGTCAGAACCTTGATTGCCCATGGCATCGCCCCCAGTGTCGTGGTCGGCACCTCGATCGGCGCGGTGGTCGGCGGCGCCTATGCGGCGGGGCATCTCGACAAGCTTGAAGAATGGGCGCGCAGCCTGCAGCCCCGAAATATTCTCGGCTACCTCGATATCCGCCTCAACGGCTCGGGCCTGATCGGCGGCGACAAGCTTGCAACCGAACTGGAGGCCGCGATCGGCAAAACCCTGATCGAGGAACTGCCGTTGAAATTTGCCACCGTCGCCACCGAAGTCCGCACCGGTCATGAAATCTGGCTGACCCATGGCCGCATGGTCCATGCGATGCGCGCATCCTACGCGTTGCCGGGGATATTTTCGCCGGTGCTGGTGGGTAACCGCTGGCTGGTCGACGGCGCGCTGGTAAATCCGGTGCCGGTTTCGGCGGCGCGGGCGCTCGGCGCGGAGATCGTGATCGCCGCCAACCTCTCCAGCGACGTCTTTACCCACTCTACCACGATCTATTCCCACGGCGCGCCGGCCGACGCGCCGGAGGCCGTGACCGCAACCGCGCCGCCGAAACGCGGATTGGGCCGACTATTTTCTCCCGAGCGGACCGTGAAGCGTGAATTTTTCGGCAGCGGCGGACGCCCGGGCATCTCCAGCGTCATGGTCGACGCCTTCAATATCATGCAGGACCGCATCACCCGCGCCCGCCTCGCCGGCGATCCGCCCGACCTGCTGATTTCGCCCCGCGTAGGTCAAATCGGCTGGTTCGATTTCCATCGCGCCGACGATCTGATCGCCTTCGGCGCACGCGCCGCCGAGCGTGCGATCGACTCCATTCAGGAAGCAATCCACCTTCTCGCGCCCGGCATTGCAGACGACAAGGAAGCGTGATCGCCTCGAACTCGATTACGCGGTCTTGATGTATTCGCGCATCGCTTCCTGTTCGAGTTCGTATTCCCTCACCCGCCACTTGACGATGTCGCCGATCGAAATCAGGCCGACGACGCTGCCTTCCTCGACCACCGGCAAATGCCTGAATTTGCCCAACGTCATCATTTCCATGATGCCGGCGACGGTGTCGGTCTGCCGGCAACTGACGACTTTGCGCGTCATGACCGCGCTGACCGGTTCTTCCAGCACGCTCGCGCCGCGTTCGCCGAGCACGCGCACGATATCGCGCTCCGACAGGATGCCTTCGATACGGCCTTTGCTCATCACCAAGACGGCGCCGATCTTTCGTTCCGAAAGAATCTTGATCGCGGCCGTGAGCTTTGCGTCGGGCTCGACGCTCTCAATCTGATGGCCTTTGGAATCGAGAATTGCACGCACCGTCATTGTCGTCTCCCTGAAGCCGACCGCGCCTTTGAGCGAGCGCGGTTCTTGTTCCCATGAGTCTTCAATCAACAGTTTCGCGCCGATTTGGTTGCGGGCGCTTTGGGCGGGCACCGCTCACAGGCGTGCCCCCTAACCTGGCTCAGCGATGATGGATGAAATCGTCTTGGCCCGCAAGCGACGATCAGCGCCGGTTCGATGCATCGGGCGATGACGCATCCGCAGCATCCGGCGGGGCGTGTGGAACGGGATCGAACAGCGAAAACAACATGAGACCTGCGAAAAATCCGCCGATATGCGCCTGCCAGGCGATGCTGGCGCCGTCCGCACCGATTGCGATCGATCCGACGCCGAACACGATGTTGACGCCGAACCAGACACCGAGAAAGCCAAGCACACGCCCGTTACGCAATGCGTGCGACAACGAAAGTGCCGGCACCTTTGCCGCGGCGTCGGCGTCGCCGCGGTTGAACGAGAGAAAACTGCCCTTCACGAAAGCAAAGCGGATGGCGGCGGCCATTGTGCCTGACACCGAGGCTGAGGCGCCGATCATCGGTGCCACCGCGTGTTCATGGGTGACGAGGTGCGCCAGTGCGCCGGCGGCCGCCGTTACCGCCATGAATACGAAAAACCGGACAGCGCCAAAGCGGCGCGCCAGCGCGCTACCGAACGGCAACAGCCATACCACGTTGAAACCGAGATGACTGAGATTGGCGTGCAGCAGCGAATAGGTCACGAAAGTCCAGACCTTTGCACCAGTGCCCCCGGGATACGCGATCGCCAACAGCGTGGTATCGTAGCGCCCCGGAATGAACCCGAACACGTCGATCGTCCAGTTCTCCAGTTCCGGCGGCAGCAGCACGCGCAGGTGAAGGACCGCCAGCAGCAGCACATAGGCAGTCAGCGCGCCAGGCACCGTCAGGATCGGCTCGGGCGGGGAATCCGGCGGCAAGCGCGGCGGGGATTTTTCTGGAGAATTCAAGGGGTCGAAGGCCTCATGCGCGTATGGCGCCCGATTAGGCGGCTTGGCCGCGCTGTGCAAGCTTGAGCATCGTCCCGTACCGCCAAAGATGAAGAAAAAGGAAGGCGCTGCGAAGAAGGCCCCCGTCGCAGTCCCCGGACAGCCCCAGCTACCCCCGAAAGACCTTCCAGAAATAAAAACCACGGGGACAGCCAAGCACCTGATCCGATTTACGGAAAAAGATCGCCGCATGGTGAGACCGGCCCGTCGCAATTGACCAGTCAAGCTCCCACAGGCTACGACCTTTCGGTGCGCGGATAGCGGGCTGTTGACAACACTGAAAGGGAAACACTTGCCAGGTGACTGAAGACAATGACGAGCAGCCGGTAGAAGCAGGTGGCAGCCAGGAAAGCCAGCCAGCGTCGAGCGCAGGGTACGACAGCTACCGAAGCCTGGCCGATTCAAACCTCGTGATCTTCGTCCCACAACACACCGTTCCGCCTTTTCGCTACAAAGCAGGTGGCTGGGAGTTGTTACAATCGTCGGTCGAGCTGAACTCGGTGGCGAGAGCCGGCATCGCCGAAAACGGCTTCTTCATAGACAGGATAAACCCGATGAGTTCGGGCGAACTGGTTCCAAGCGAGCAAAACAGGCCGGCACCGCCTTCGCTTGAGGTCGAGTTCGCGCTCGTAATCGCCAGCATGATCGAGTCGGTAAAGAACAGCCCGCAAGATATCCGCCAAGTCATCTACGACCTTGCCCGCTACAAGCTGCAAGAACAGATTCTGCAAGCAAGCACGGAGGAAAGAAAACAAACGCAGCAGGCGCTGGAAGGTGCTATCCGCGACGTCGAGGCATTCTCAAGGAAACATGTTCACATTCTTCCCACGGAACTCCAACCTCAACTCAACGCTCCCGCCGCTGTATCGACCGTTCGTGCTTCGCGCTCTTCCGAATTGATTCCCCACGTCGAATCGCGCCCGCGTTTGAACACTGAACGGAAGGTCGCCGTTTCGACGCATCAGCATGGCCCCTGGCCATATCTCAAGCGAACGGCGGCGATGATCGTCATCCTCGTTGCAATCCTGGTGGCTATTCAGCAACGAGAGAACTTGCTGTATTTGGCCCATAATCTGCCCAAGCTCGAATCGAAAACCGCGGTTGAGGAGCGCAGCACGCCACCGGCTCCGGCTCCGCCTCCGGCGAAGTCTGCCGCGTTGCGGCCAACCGACTATGGCGTTTATGCGATCAGCAACGGCGCGCTGATGGATCTAAGCTCATTGCCGGGCAGGCCTTCCGACATCCGAATCGCCGTCTCTCCCCCGCTGACGACGCCCAGTCGAACCAAGCTTCCGAACGGTCACCCAAGATTTATCGTCTTCGGCCGCGATCTCGCATCGAGCGTTTCGGACCGCGCCGAGGTGCGAATAGTAGCCAAGGTCACCCGCGAATTCTCGATCAAGGGAGCCGGCACGACACCGTCTGAAGACGCCTGGGTCATTCGAAACATCTCCTTTCCCTTTCGATCGTCGCCCGTCAACGACAACCCTGAAATGAGTGAACTCCATAGCGAAGATCCTGCACTGGAATTACCCGCTGGCCGCTACGCGCTTGTTCTGAAAACCCAGGCATACGATTTCAGCGTCGACGGCAACGTCGTCGATCCCAGGCAATGCATCGAACGAACAATTGGCACGACCGGTATGTTTTATTCCAATTGTAAGGGCCCCTGAGCCGATCGGCTCGCAGGCTGGAACAGGCGCCTGCCGCTTATACGCGTCGGCGCGAGCGAGGCGCAGCTCGCCCTCGCCCTACAAAACGAGTGCTGTTTTTTGGCCTGACACGATCGGGTCTGACCGGCTTTGCAGCACTAACACATCGACAAAAACAAAAATGGGAGGGCTCTGAGAAAGCCCTCCCTCGTTTGTGCCGATCGTTCCGCGCGAGAGGCCGGGTGACATCCCGCGGCTTCTGCGATGACCAAACCTGTTTGAACCACCCTGTGTAGCGACCGCGCCGGCCACCTGGAGAAGACCGGCGGGGTCGAATGCACGGACACTAACAGGCGGGCGCTGATCGGAAACGAAATAGTTAATTTAACCTTAACGGCGCAAAGCCGCCGCCAGATCGCCGGAAAAGCGTCTGCGGCATGGACGCTGCAAAGCCTGTCTTGCAAAACAACAAAGGGAATGCGCACGCGCAAAAGCGGGACAGAAATGTCCCACCGAGCCGGGCGCGGGGTCAAGGTCAGGCATGAAACATCCGTCAAGTCGTGAGTTCTTCGCATATTGGGACGGCAAGCGCGCCGGTGCGCGCGCGCCGGACCGCAGCGCGATCGAACCTGCCGCGGTTCGCGGGCTGCTCGGCGACATCTTCGTGCTGTCCTATGATGCAGCAGCGGGCTATCCGTTCCGCGTCGCTGGCACCCGCGTTTGCGCCCTGCTCGGCCGCGACCTGAAGGACCGGAGCTTTTCGGCGCTGTTTACTCCCGGCGACCGCCGCGAGATCGAGAACGTCATCGCCGTGGTGTCGGAGGAAACGCTGGCCGCCGTTGCCGGCATTACCGCCACTTCGGAAGATGGCTCAGTGGCGCATCTGGAATTGTTGCTCCTGCCGTTCAACGCCCGCGCCAACGCGCCGATCAGCCTGACCGGGTTGCTGGCGCCGTTCGAAACCGGTCAGGCCTTGCTGCGCGACTTCAAACTGACCTCGTATCGCTATCTCGATCCTCCCAGGGAGCGCCTGGTTCCCCGCGCGTTGCGGAAACTGGCGGTCGCCCGCGGCTTCATGGTCTATGAAGGCCTGAGTTAAAGCTCGCGCCAATATCGGCACCCGATCGCGCCGCCGGCCGAAACCACAACGGCACCTTCAAGTCACATACTCGCCCAGGTTGGGCACACGATTGCACGCACTTCGTGCAACCGCTGCTAACGGCTCGTTAACCTTGTCGGCCTTAGGGTCAGGCGACACCGAGGCCGGTTGTCGGGTGGCGAAGATGGCGTTGGCGCACAAGAAATCGATTCCTCCGGCCACTGAAGAGCGACGGCGCTTTCAGCGCGTGAAGGTTCATCTGCTCGGCCGCTATATGCTGCCCGACCGGCGCGAATTTCCATGCCAAATCATCAACATGTCGCCGGGAGGGCTCGCATTGCTGGCACCCGGCATCGGCAATGTCGGCGACCGCGTGATCGCCTATCTCGACCATATCGGCCGGGTCGAGGGCAAGATCACCCGCATCATCGACAATGGCTTTGCCATGACCGTGGGCGCGACCGCCCGCAAGCGCGACAAGCTTGCGGCGCAACTGACCTGGCTTGCCAACCGCGACATCCTCAACCTGCCGGAAGACCGCCGCCACGACCGCATCATCCCGCGCAATCCGATCGCCATGCTGACGCTTGAGGATGGCACCAAGATGACCTGCCGGATCATCGACATGTCGCTGTCCGGCGCCGCCATCGCCGCGGAAACTCGCCCTCCATTGAGATCCCTGGTGCTGCTCGGCAAGGTGCAGGCCCGGCTGGTGCGAAATCTCGACGAAGGCTTTGCGCTCGAGTTCGTTCACGAGCAGCTGGTCGAGACGCTCGAAGACAGCGTTACCGC
>Ga0207147_1127_pt1 | contig 11347 bp, 3 predicted proteins | sample Alteio_BWMinHeat_33_FD_153551 | JGI IMG/M metagenome (GOLD analysis project Ga0207147, IMG submission 153551) | Enriched cells from forest soil in Barre Woods Harvard Forest LTER site, Petersham, Massachusetts, United States -... | ecosystem: Environmental > Terrestrial > Soil > Temperate forest >... | reverse complement strand
TATATTGCGTTCTTCACTTGATCCGGTGGTTAGGAAATCACCACTTATTCCAAAGAAATATAATCCTTTGGTTCCTTTTGGTGCGGGAGAAGGATTAGGCGATATACTTATGGGAATGCAAATAATGCAAAATTTAGTTTCAAATTCTTTTAGAAGCAGAATATAACGGCTTAAAAGTGAAAGAATTTCGTCTTGATATCGGTCTCGAGCATATTTATAAATGTTCTTTTGAATATCATTAAATCCAAAACTGTAGAAAACGATATCCCCTGGTTTAATATTTGAAATATCATATTTTCCGCTTGGGCACTGCCAGGGAGGGACTCCCACATGCTTATAGTGATCGGAATTAGCCAACCCTTCCTTTAAATGAAAAATATTTAAGCCGAGCTTTAACAACTGATAAACTGTTGCAACATGTATGGGGCCTGTCCAATGAGACTTCATAATTCTTGCCTGATCATAAAATAAAGAATGGCTATCGCCTATTACATATAACTCGCATCCCAGAAGATCAAAATTTATATACTGGCTGGAGCTCGATTTTGCTGTGTCAGCATTTGAACATTGAAAAATTACTGAAATAAAAAAGAAAAACGAACAGAACAATTTCATCAAAGCCCTGAATTAAACTAATATTTTTAATAAATAATAAAGAAGAGACTTAATGTCTAGTTGTAACAACTTTAAATTTTTTACGGCTTTGGAGTTTTGCAGAAGGGGACAAAGGGGACCATGGGGACAAAGGCGACAAGGGACTAATAATCTTTGTCCCCATTGTCCCCATCGCCCCTTGCAGCTTTGATGAAGTAACCTTCGCCAAGGGAGGATTCATGTTTATGAATGATGTTTTGAATTGCACCTGAAAGAATATCCTTTCTAAGATGTTCGCAACCCTTCCTGACCTCTTCAGCATATTCTGGCAATTGGAAGGGTGTCATCACTTCTCTGATGCTAGGTTCTAAAAATAGATGCGGGCGGTATTTGCAGGCATAAGAGAAAAAATCTTCGGTTTTTTCTGTTACGTAGAAAGGTTCAATATGAATATCAGAAAACCCAGCGATCTTTAAAGCAGCCAGGAGCTCACTCTTAGTTGGAAGAGCTTTTTTGCCTACCTCCCAAAAAAAAGGAAAATAGCGCCCCACCCAATATTGCAAGCATTGTTCAAGGCTGAGAGCAAATAAAATCAAGCTTCCATTTGGTTTTAGAGCTTTTTTTATCCCCACAAACACTTCCGGCAAAGTATGGCGCACATAATGAAGAGTGTTCATGGAAACGATGCCGTCAAATGCATTAGGCGGGTAAGGCAGGCTCTCCATGCTGCCTTGAGTCCATGTAAGGTCTTTCTTTTTTATTGCTGCTTTGGCAAGCATGGTAGGGGAGAGATCTAATCCTTCAATGTTAAAGCCAAGGTTGGCCAGGCCAATGGTATAATTGCCTGAGCCGCAGCCTATGTCTAAATATTTGCCATCAGGTTTGGAGAGTAATTCGGCAATCTTGTTTAAGATAACCGGATCTGCCTTTCTATAGTTATCATAGGCATTGCCTGTAGACTCATAAATTTCTGATGCATAAGATTCCCCTTTTGAGATCTTATTCCAGCCAATTTCAGAATAATATTCGTTATTTAGAATGCGCCTAATAGCTTCAACAATAAATGGCTCTGTCGTCGGTGGTAAATCATCGATCGGGTAAAATTTGACCTCGCTGCACTTATGAGGCTCTTTATTGTAAATTGTCCCTTCGTATATGCGAGCTTTAAAATAGAAATCAATTTGCGGAAATGTGTTTCCCTTATGATTGTACAGGCGGTGGCTGACGTGAACGAGCTGCAAATTTTCAGGTTGGATGGAAACATTCACTTCTTCAAAGGCTTCTCTAATGATAGCCTGAGAGGTTGTTTCGCCATCATCTAGGCCTCCCATAGGCAGGACATGCTGGCCGTCTGCTGTGCCTGTGTTGAAGCGCTGGATCAAAAGCACCTGATTGTTTTCTTGGACAAATAAGAAAACACCGACTTTGATTTTAAAACGATCTTTAGGTTTTGATTGCATGGTCAAGACTTATTTATAAATATATAAAGAATAGGAAAACTTGGAAAAAGGGTATACCGTAAATTCTGCAAATCTGACAAAATAGCAATGTTTAAAACCAACTCGCAATGTAAAATGGCTTTACTTTCAAGGATTTGTCACAATTATTAGAAAAGTCTCCCAGGCGGCAGCTAATCGGTTCAATTTTATTTAAAGCTGAGTACTATGTGCTCTCGCAGCTCATAATCGAGGTAGTTTTTCCAAACCCCGCATTTAAAAAAAGTTTGCAAAAAAACATTTGACAATCAAGGAGCATTTGTTATCGTTCATTTTTAAATGATTTTTTTGGAGAAGTCGAATGCGCATGCTAAATAAACTACTGTTGTTCATTTTTGTTCTTATTGCCAATACAGCATATGCAGGATGGGCCCTTCCCACTAAGCTTAGTTCTCCAGCAACACCTACAAACCCTGCCAGTCCGCCGGTTGTCTATTCGGATTCAACGGGGACCAATGCCATTGCTGCCTGGTATACAAACACAACAACAACCGGGACCATCAATTACAATATCTTCAGCGCTAATAATTGGGGATCAGTAACTCAGATCAATACAGCAAGTCCAATCGTATCGTTAGACGCAACATTGGATGTTAATTCAAATGCCTTTACAATCGTTAATCTCAATAATTCCTCTATCGTTGTTTATCAGAATGGAACTCCAACAACTTTAGAAACAGGAACAGTATCGTCACCGCATATTGCGGTGCAATCCGGCGGTACAGATGTATGCGCTGTTTGGATTTTAAATAATGGAACGACTAATGTGGTTAGATCCGCTTATTTTAATTCAAGCAATTGGATAGGTCCAACAACAGTAACGCCAAGTGTTTCTGGCAGACCGGCGAGCGATCCGCATGTGACATTTGAATCCGGAAATGCCTATGCTATTTGGTCTTATAACAATGGCACTGCTACGGTTGTTCAAGCTTCCTTGTTAATTCCTCCTTCAAGCTGGCAACCTGCAACAACTCTTTCATCCAACACTGCCGGTTTTGTTGCTACTCATCCAAGAATTGCAGGCTGTCCAAACAGCTTCAGTGTTTATGCAGTTTGGCAAGTAAATAATGGTTCAGCAACAATTGTGCAAGGGGCGCGCAATTTAGGCAGCTGGAGTGCTGCAACGAATTTAAGCTCTACTACTGCAGGAGCCTTATCGATCAATCCTAGCGTGGCAATAGACTCTGGAGGTACAGACGGCGCAGCAGTCTGGCAGAAATTTAACGGCACTAATTATTATATCCAAGGTGCTGTTAATATTTCCAACTCATGGCAAAGTGCTGTAGACTTAACACCCTCTTCAAGCACTCTGGATGGCACGGTACCAGTCGTGACGATGGCTTCAGATAATGCATTAGCTCTTTGGCAACAAGCAACGGCCATCGGAACTCAATTGCAATCTACCTCATATAATTTAACAGATGGCTGGGTAACAACACCTGAAGTGTTTGCAACCAGTAGGAATCCGACCAATCCTGCCATTTTTTCCGGGGTATCAAGCGGAACCACGATGGCTTTTGGTGCATGGCAATTTAATGATGTAAGTCCTATTGACATAGAGGGGGCTCTAGACACTAGTTTCAACAGCCGCTTGTCTGCAAGTCCAACGACTGTTCCTGCGGATGGGATTAGTTCATCTACTCTGACAGTATTGGTAAAAAATAGCGCTGGAACACCTCAGTCCGGTGTGAATTTTATACGGGTGCAAACGCAGCAGTCGGCAAGTGTTAATCCTCCTACGGGCAGCACAAATAGTTCTGGAATTGCTACATTTACGACAAGGTCTACCCAAGGACTATTAGCGTCATATCTTGCACGTAATCTCCTTGTAGGTACTCAATATGGCACTGCTCAGGTTTTATTTGACCAATCAGTAGATCCAAATGCCTCTACAGTTGTTGCCAATCCTACTACTGTAGCTGCAGACGGAACGTCAGCATCAACAATTACTGTAACGCTGATCAATACATCCGGATTACCGGCTCAAGAAAAAGAGGTGTCATTGGCGCCTGATGCAGGAAGTTCGGTGATCACTCCTTCATCTATTTTTACAAATTCTCAAGGACAAGCAATTTTTTCTGTTACCGATACAGCGTTTGAAACTGTAACATATACTGCGACTGATGTGACGGATTCGCTGCAAATTACACAAACAGCTTCAGTAACGTTCCAACAGGAAGCGTCGGCGAGCGACTCAACTGTGGATGCAACACCCGTGACAGTTGCAGCAAATGGAACTGATACATCATTAATTACAGTTACACTTTTAGACTATTTGAGCAATCCTGTTCCGGGTAAAACAGTAGTTGTAAGTAGTACTGGAAGCGGTATTGTCACGATTGTCAATAATGTATCAGATGTAAATGGACAGGCTTTTTTTACTGTTGCCGATTCTGTTGCCGAAACAGTCACTTTATCTGCTGTCGATCAAACAGACAATATATCAATCACAGATACGGCGACAGTGCAATTTTACCAACCTGTCGATCCAAATAATTCAACTGTTGTCGCCAATCCGACGACAGTGGCTGCTGACGGGACTTCATCTTCAACTATTACTGTGACACTTTTAGATGGTTCAAGCAACCCTATAGCAAATCGCGATGTTACATTATCGCAAACAGGAAGTTCTACAATTTCTCCTTCAGCGACTTTGACAACTAATGCACAGGGTGTTGCTGTATTTACTGTAACTGATACAACGATAGAAACTGTTACTTATACTGCTTCCGATTTTTACGGAGTAGTCGTTACACAGATGCCATCAGTGGATTTTAATCAGCAAGCTTCGGCAGTAAACTCAACAGTTGCTGCCGATACTCCTGTTGTACAGGCTGATGGAGTGGCATTTTCCACGATAACTGTGACGCTACTGGATTACTTAAACAATCCTGTGCCTGGTAAAACAGTAGTTTTGAGCAGTACTGGAAGCGCGGTCATTACGATAGTCAACAATGTATCTGATGGGAATGGCCTGGCATTTTTTACCGTTTCCGACACTGTTGTTGAAACAGTCACTTTATCCGCTTTGGATCAAACAGATAACGTAGCTATAACTCAGACAGCCTCAGTTCAATTTGTGCAGGCTGTCGATCCAAATAATTCAACTGTTGTCGCCAATCCGACGACAGTGGCTGCTGATGGGACTTCCTCTTCAACTATTACTGTAACACTTTTAGATAGTTCAAACAACCCTGTAACCAATCGAGACGTCACATTGACGCAAACAGGAAATTCTACTATTTCTCCGGCAACAACATTAACAACTAATGTTCAGGGTGTTGCCGTATTTACTGTAACAGACACGATAATTGAAACTGTAACTTATACCGCTACTGATTCATTCGGAGTCATCGTTACTCAGACTGCATCTGTGGACTTTAATCAGCAAGCATCAGCACCAAACTCAACAGTTGTTGCTGATACGCCGGTTGTTCAGGCTGATGGAACGTCGTTTTCAACAATCACAGTGACGCTTTTAGATTACCTAGGATCACCAGTTCCCGGTAAAACAGTGGTTTTAACTTCCACTGGAAGTGCGAGTATTACCATTGTCAACAATGTTTCAGATGCGAATGGCCAAACATTATTTACAGTTTCGGACACAGTGGCAGAAACAGTTACTATCTCTGCTCTTGATCAGACAGATAATGTAGCTATAACTCAGACAGCATCAGTTCAGTTTGTGCAGGCTGTGGATCCAAATCTTTCTACCGTTGTTGCCAACCCGACAACACTGCCTGCCGATGGTACATCATCTTCAACTATTACGGTCACTCTTTTAGATAGTTCTAGCACGCCTATAGCTAATAGGGATGTCACATTATCGCAAACCGGGAATGCTGTGATATCCCCTGCAACAACGTTGACAACTGATTCGCAAGGTATTGCAACTTTCACAGTAACTGACACAGTCGTTGAGGTAGTTACCTTCACCGCAACTGATTCTTTTGGAGTCATGGTTAATCAGACAGCAAGTGTGAATTTTAATCAGGAAGCCTCTGGAGATAACTCAACTGTTGTGTCAGACACTCCAGTTGTTATTGATGATGGCGTGGCATTTTCAACGATTACGGTAACGCTTTTAGATTATTTAAATGCACCTGTTCCAAATAAGACCGTTGTTGTGAGCAGCACCGGGAGCGGAGTGGTCACAATTGTTAACAATGTGACTGACGCAAACGGCCAGGCATTTTTCAAAGTCACCGACACAGTTGTTGAAACAGTCACCCTATCGGCTGTCGATCAGACTGATAACGTACCTATAACTCAGACAGCATCAGTTCAGTTTGTGCAAGCCGTAGACCCCGCTCAGTCCACTGTAGTTGCTGTCCCGACAACAGTGGCTTCTGATGGACTTTCGCATCCTACCATTACTGTGACTCTTCTAGATAGTTCAGGAAGTCCAATTGCTAATAGAGATGTCACTTTATCACAAAATGGAAGTGCTATAATATTCCCTGCGTCTACACGGACGACTGATTCACAAGGTGTTGCTGTATTTGGTGCGACAGACGTTAATATTGAAACAGTGACTTTTACAGCAACGGACTCATTTGGCACGACTGTCACTCAGACAGCAGTTGTGAATTACGTTCAGATGGCTACTCCAGGGGGCTCACAGGTTTTAGCGACACCCACCGTAGTCATCGCGGATGGGTCAGCTTTCTCAACCGTCACTGTGACTCTATACGATGTACATTCGCAGCCAGTTCCGAATAAAACAGTAGTTTTGAGCACAGATGGAAGCGCTGTTGTTACAATTGTCAATGACGTGACAGATGCAAATGGACGGGCCTTCTTCAAAGTTACCGATAGCATCTCTGAAGTTGTTAACATATCTGCCTATGACCAAACTGACAACGTACAAATCGTTCAGATGGCATCCGTCGATTTCGTGCAAGCGGTAGATCCGACTTTATCTAGCGTTACTGCTGATCCAACAACAGTACCGGCTGATGGCTTCAATCTTTCAACAATCACTGTGACATTATATGATGATACAGGCACTGCGATCAGGGCCAGAGATGTCACCTTGACCCAGGGAAGTGGCAGTTCGATCATCCAACCTACACCGACAATGGCGACGGATGAAAATGGTGTCGTATTGTTTTATGTTTCAGATTCAACCATTGAATCAGTGACATATACTGCGACTGATTCTTTTGGAACCACTGTTACCCAGACAGCCACAGTAACATTTAATCAACAAGCAAGGACAGCTAACTCTACGGTGACATTTACAAGCCCAATTCCGGCCGATGGAACATCATTTTCGACGGTCACTGTCACGCTTTTGGATTATCAAAACAATCCTGTTCCAGGTAAAACCGTTTCGCTGACACCTACAAGCGGCAGTTCTGTTGTCACGCCAGTGGGAACCGATGTTTCCGATGCCAATGGTCAAGTCGTGTTTAATGTCACGGATACAGTAGCTGAAACGATATCTTACGACACTTTGGATGTCACAGATAACGTGGTCATTAATAAACCAACGCCTGTAGTCATTGAATTCGTCCAAGTTCCTGATGCAACAAATTCTACCGTAGTTGCATCGCCGACGGCAGTCCCTGCTAATGGTACAACATCCACCATAACAGTCACTTTATTGGACGCCAGCAACAATCCGGTGCCTAACAAGACTGTGAGTTTGGCCGCTGGCGGAGGCAGTTCAACAATAACACCCGTCAGCCCAGTTTCCGATGCAAATGGTGTAGCAACATTTACAGTGTCGGATTTAGTTCCTGAAATGGTCACATACACTGCTACTGATTCTACGGATTCGATAGTGATAACTCAAACGGCATCAGTGACTTTTCAACAAATTGCAGATGCCAACACATCCACTGTTGTGGCTGTTCCTACAACAGTTCGGGCTAATGGGACTTCGTTCTCAACAATAACAGTCACTTTGCTGGATTCCAGCAGCAACCCAGTTCCAGGTAAAACTGTGCAGTTGGCGCAGAATGGCAATGCACAGATTACGCCTTCTTCTGGTGTGTCAGATGTCAATGGACAAGTTGCATTTCAAGCCACTGATTTATTTGCGGAAGATGTCGTTTTCACTGCTACCGATGTCACAGATACTGTGATTATAGCTCAAACTCCTACTGTGAGCTTTATTCAAGATGTCAATCCCAGTCTATCTACATTTACAGCTACACCAGGACAAGTAAGTGCGAATGGAACCAGCTTTTCAGCCTTGCAGATAGCCATAAAGGATTATCAAGGCAACCCTATAGCAAATGCGTCTGTGCAGGTGCAAGGCCTTAGTCCGAATTCTTCGGTTCTGCAGCCAAGTTCGCCGCAATCTACAAATGCTCAAGGACTTGTAAGTTTTCAAGCTAGAGACGCCGTTCAGGAATCTGTGACATACCAGGCGACTGTCTTGACAACCCCTACAGTTACGCTTAATAGCACCCCTACAGTAAACTTTGTTTATGTGGTTGATCCGGGCACATCTACCATAATTGCCAATCCAACGTCAGTGAATGCCAATGGCGTCACGGCATCTGCCATAACCGTCACTCTGCGGACAATAAACGGCACGCCGGTCGCAAACAAATCGGTAAGCTTGCAGCCGCTAAATGGCAGTTCGACTATCGCGGTCAATCCGATTGTTACTAATTCAAATGGCCAAGCGATATTTTCAGTCAGGGATTTAACAGCCGAGACAGTGACCTATCGTGCAGTTGACACAACAGATAGCGTGACTTTAACTAACACTGCTTCTGTAACGTTTTTGCCTTACCCAAATGCAAACACTTCCGATGTGACAGCTTTTCCCACCGAAGTGGCATCCAATGGAATAGCATCAGCCACAATAACCGTTACCCTGCTCGATGTTAACTCTCAGCCTGTTCCGGGGAAAACCATCTCTTTAGCATCCATCAGCGGTTTTTCGGTTATTACTCCAATTTCCCCCATAACAAATAGCAGCGGCGTTGCAACATTTAAAGTGACTGACCATCAGGAGGAAAGTGTCACCTATATAGCTACTGATACTACGGACAATATTGTGATCACTCAAACAGCAACAGTGATGTTTGAAACCAACATCAGCCCCACGCTGTCAAGCGTGATCACTTCTGCAGCCACAGTGCCTGCCAATGGCATTGCCACAGCGACAATCACAGTGACTTTGCTGGATGTGAATGGCAACCCGATTCAGGGTGAGCCTATTGTACTTACTGCATTGAACGGTAGCTCTGTCATTGAAGATCCGCCAATCACAGATATCAATGGCCAAGTATTTTTCACTGTCAGTGATACTGTGGAGGAAACGGTCACATACATTGCAACCGATGTGGAGCAAGGTGTGACATTGGCAGATGACGTCCAGGTTACTTTTGTAGGGCCTCAAGCGCCGCTCCACTTTGTCGGGGAAGTAGTTAAAAATGTATTTTTAGACAGGTCTGATCTTGCCAATGTGCTAAAATGGCAGCCAAGCACCGATACATCGGTTGTGTCTTATGAACTGTATCAAAACGGAGAGCTCATACGCAAATTTCCCTCAACGGGACCTTATGAAGTGGTTTTGGGGAATCGCAAGAAAGGAAAAACATACGAATACAAACTTATCACAGTCAATGCCATAGGCATAAAGAGTGCTCCAAGTGTTGTTGTCTTGAAAGGGTAAAAAGTTGAGTTATTTGTTAAAACAAGCGTTCACATCGTGTCCGCCGGCATTCTGCCGGCTTTTAAACAAACTTGATTTTAAACTAATATATATACTCTGATTTTATACAACATACTTATTTTAAATAACTTATATTTACAACCATGCTTACCTAAAAGCCGGCAGAATGCCGGCGGGCACGATGCGTTCTTTATTTTTACCCAAAGCTTATGCAGTTAAACCATTTGAACTTTGTTATTATTGTTACCTCATTTTTCTCTCATGGTTAATAAGCCAATTTTTTCGAGTTATCCCACCCCCATAGCCGCCTAATTCTCCATTTGTGTTGATGACGCGATGGCAAGGAATAATGATAGCCAGCTGGTTAGCGCCATTCGCCTGTGCAACAGCGCGATAGGCTGTGGGCTTCCCCATTGCTTTGGCTAATTCTGCATATGACCGTGTTTCACCAGGTGGAATTTTCAATAATTCGGTCCAAACATGCTTTTGAAAAGGGGAACCTAAGAATAAGAGTGATGTTTTAAACTCTTTTAACTCGCCCTTAAAATAGAGCTCGAGTTCTTTTTCAATCGATGAAATGGCTTTTGTATTACCCGGGATGATTGCTGATTTACATTTTTTTCTAAGGCGTTCGATTTCCCGCTCCAAACCACGGCGATCGACAAATTCTAATAGATAAAGGGCTTCCTCGTCTGCGATTGCTATCATGGGGCCCAGAGGAGTGTCCAGCCATGCAGCTCTTAGGATGCGACTTTCGTCCAGTTTGGAGGGTGAAGCTCCCATGATGCGTGCGAAAGCATCTCTAAAGCCGCTGCTAGATTCATAGCCAGTAGACAGTTGGGCTTCAATCACGGCATCTCCTCCTCGGATTTGTTTCATGGCTAATCCCATTCGGCGGGCGCGTGCATAGGCGACGAAGGTCATGCCGAATCGTTTTTTAAATTGACGGCGGGCCGTGGAAGCATCCACGGCTAATTCTTCAAAGTCTTGATCTTTCCATCGTCTTTCAGGATCCTCTTCAACAGCTTTTACAAGTTTTTGTATGAGCTTTGACACTTGATTTGGATGGGACAAGGGCTGGCAGCGCTTGCATGGACGATAGGATGCCAGCAGGGCCTGCTGAGCATTTTCAAAGAACTCGCAGTTCTCAAATTTAGGCTTCCTGGCCGGACAAGTGGGGCGGCAAAAAACCCCGGTCGTTTTGACACCTACGAAAAAGAGGCCTTCATACTCGGTCTTTTTGGCCAAAAGCGCTTGATAGTATTCTCTTTTCTTTTTATCGGTGATCATCAGTTTCTCCATTGATTGAACGCTGCAATTCCTAGCTTTACATTCATTATAATGGATTTATACAAATAGCCGCCGCCGAATTTCAGGCACCAATTTTTTTTGGAGTCAAAATTTTCATGCTTTAAATCAAATGACCAAAGCGACAAGACTAACGACCAAACGACCTTAAGGACCTTAAGAGGTAGTTGCATAATTGCAAATAAATAATTTTAAAATTGAATTTTTTCGCAGATTTTAATGTCACAAAAAGCTTAGAAAAAAAACAAAGCGGTGCGAAGCACCGCACTCCAAAGATCAATTCGCTTCGCTCATTGATCGATATAAACGT
>Ga0207147_1126_pt1 | contig 11536 bp, 9 predicted proteins | sample Alteio_BWMinHeat_33_FD_153551 | JGI IMG/M metagenome (GOLD analysis project Ga0207147, IMG submission 153551) | Enriched cells from forest soil in Barre Woods Harvard Forest LTER site, Petersham, Massachusetts, United States -... | ecosystem: Environmental > Terrestrial > Soil > Temperate forest >... | reverse complement strand
ACCTTCCAGGGTCCAAAGTGGCTCACGCCTTCTTTAAGAAGCACATGTTCGCTGCTTTCATCAAACGTTTTACTCATTAAAAATAATCGCCGGCGATCGATATAAAATAACTTATCGCCGATTTTAAAGTGCCGATTGGCTTTATTGGCCAAAATGAGATCGCAGGCAGTATCAATCACTTCGCGGGAAGGCTGTAGTCCTTCTTTTTTTAACCACAGCCTCAACAGATTTTTTATTTCGAATGGGGTTTGAGGGCAAGCCAGGGTAAGATCCAGATAAGAGCCCATAGGACCCTGTTCTATACCCTCCAGGTAGGTTGACAAATGGTTTTCTAAAAAAGTTGACAGTTCGCCAGATTCGTTTGCCATTTCAAGCAGGTTATTGGAAATGTTTTTGCCGAAACTTTCATTTAAGGCAGGCAGAATGGCTGTACGTAATTTTCCTCGCAAAAAGCGAGGGTTTAAATTGGTAGTATCGTTTAGGAAAAGAATATTGTTTTCTTCAAGCCATTTCATGATGTGAGCTTTAGGCACTGTTAACAAAGGCCGCCACAGATTGAGGCCATCCTTTTGCGAAACCGCCTTCATGGCTTTCAACTTACTTAGAGACGCTCCTTCGAACATCCTTTTTAAAACAGTTTCGGCCTGATCATCAGCGTGATGGCCAAGCAATACAGCCTGATAGCCATGTTTACGGCTCATTTCTTTAAAAAACCTATATCGTTCGTTCCGGCATGCTTCCTCGAGATTGCCTGTTAGAAGGCGTGGATCAAGATGTTTTACATGAAAATTCAGCTTGCAATTTTTACATAAATTCTTAAGTAGCGAGGCCTCATCCTGGCTTTCTAAGCGCCAGTTGTGGTTGATGTGAGCGACAGCAAACTGCAACTTAGCGTGTTCTTGGTATTTAAGAAGCAGACGAAACAAAGTCATCGAATCGGGGCCGCCCGACAAAGCAAGCAAGACAGGCCGCCTCAGGTCAACATGATTCATGAAAAAAGTAAAAACAATATTTTCTATACTGGAATTCATCAATGGCCAAAAAATCTATACATGATGTAGCTGATGGCAATTAAAAAAAGAATGATCCACAAAAAAGGAGGGAACTCCTTTTGCATATCGATGGCAATTTCATCCTTATCAGCTAATTTAATTTTTTTATTTTGAATATCTTCTTCATCCTCATCGTTGGGATCAAGTTCGTCTTTAAAAATATCTTTTAATTCTTTGACTCTTTTTAAAGGTGTCCAATTAACGAAGCCTTCCCTCCATACAAGGGTTTCCGGTGTCAGCCTTTTATCTTTTTTTAACTCGGAAATATTATATGGACCGTGTTGTTGATCGTCAATACCAATGAACCATATCTTTTCCATTTTTTACCTTCCGGTAAGCAGGTTTTGAATTCAGAATTCAGAATCCAGAATTCAGAATTTTAGTTGAATATTCTGTATTCTGAATTCTGGATTCTGAATTCCTTTTTGTTTTCTAACATATTGTATCAAAAGGATTGATTACTGTATCTTATATAGTACTTAGTGCTTAGTTCCTATGTGCAGCAAAAAAACTAGGGACTAAGAACTAAGCACTAAGAACTAAGAACTAAGAACTAAGAACTGCTATGCCCATTGTTTGGCGTTTTTTACTCAGTCAATATTTAAAGGTTTTATTTTTTTGCGCCATTGCCTTTATTGCCGTTTTACTGACCACCCGGTTGGATGATGTTGCCCATTTCGCGACTTTAGGAGCAGGCGGGCTATATATCCTTCTTTTCACTGTCCATCAGATCCCCTATATCCTGCCGATAGCTATTCCGATTTCGGGCTTGATTTCAGCAATTATCCTTATGCAAAGATTGTCTAGCACCCATGAAATTACGGCTTTGCGATCGGCCGGCATGTCTTTAAGAAATATCTTAACACCTATTTTAATAGCCGGGAGTCTGCTTACTTTATTAAATTTCATAGTTGTTTCGGAATTAGCCACTCATTCCCACTTGTCGACAGGGTTGTTGAAAAATGAGCTCAGGTCGATCAATCCCTTGTTGTTGCTTCATAATAAGCATTTAATGCGTTTGAAAGGATTCTATTTTGAAAGTCTTGGTCCTTCCCGGATTGGCGAATCGGCAACAGATGTCATAGTGGCAATGCCAAATAAACACGAGAACCGATTAAACCTGATGGTGGCCAAGCAACTGACCTCAAACTCCACAGAATTTTCAGGAAAAGGCGTCACAATTATCTCTGGCCTTAATAAATCCGAGTCTGTGGGTTTCGATCCATTGTTATTAGAAAACATGGCTGAAACAAGAACATCCATCGCGGACTTTTCCCAAATGATCCAGAAGAAAGTGTGGACAGTTCATGATGATTATTTGCGCCTCCCTTTACTGCTATCAAGGATTCAAGAAGAAGAACGAAATTTACGCGAGGGTAAAGATAAGTTAAAAGAGAATCCCGAAAATGAAACATTGAAAAATAAAGTGTCTCAGATAAAGAAAAACATACATAGAAGCAAGTCGGAAATTGTCCGCAGGATTTCGATCGCTGTTGCAACTTTTACATTTACCTTGATGGGCTTGGCTTTTGGCCTCAGCATTTCGAGGCATAAGTCTAGAAAAGGAGTGCTTGTTGTCATCTGCCTGGCCGCCTTTTATTTGGTCAGTTTCTTTGCTGCTAAGGCTATGGCACACCAATTTATAGTTTCCTCTGCGCTGTATTTAGCACCTCATTTGATCATTATCTTTCTTTCAATTTTAGTTCTCAGGCGTGTGTCAAAAGGAATCGAATAATATGGGATTGAAAATTTGGGAGAGATATTTTGTTTATGAATTTACCAAGATATTGATTTTGTTTTTATTCTGCTTTTATGGTCTGTATGTGTTGATCGACTATTCAAGCAATGCATCGAGTTTTTTCTACCATTCCGGGTCGCACATCACAGAAACTGCCATATACTATTCAGCCGAATTTTCAAAAAGGCTGGATGTGCTTCTCCCTTTTGCGTTAATGATCGCTGCAATTAAAACTTTAACAAGCCTAAACATCCATAATGAATTGATCGCGTTGTTATCAGGAGGATTAAGCCTCAAAAGGCTTATGAGGCCATTTTTAGCTATAGGCTTGCTATGCACTGCCATCAGCTATGTCAACATTGAATATGTATTACCGTCTGCATTAAATGAGCTCAAGCATATTTATGACAGCCGCTCCAGAGAAAAGCATAAACATCAGCAGCATCCGGCAGCTCAACATTTGATCCTCGAGGATAATAGCATCTTGGTTTTCCATAAATATGATTCCTCCCAAGATTTATTTTACGATGCTTATTGGATCAAAAGCATTGATGATTTGTACAGAATCAAATATCTATATCCAAACTCTTCTAATGTGCCGGAAGGCAAATTTGTAGAACATTTGCTGCGTGATGCAAATGGCGAACTTATGATTGCTGATGTTCATCAAGCTCATTCGTTTCAAAACATGAAGTTCAATAAAGAAACATTGTTTGAGACCCTCACATCGCCTATTGAACTGTCGATATCTGACCTGTGGAGCAAGCTTCCTTCGCAGCAGGATCAAATGAGTGAAAAGGAAGCCCAAGGTTTGTCGGCTTTCTACATTAAATTGATCATGCCTTGGCTGTGTCTTTTGGCTATTTTGGGGCCAGTGCCATCCTGCGTGCGAGTGACAAGGAATTTACCGGTTTTTTTCATCTATGCTTTCAGCATTTTCGGGCTGGTCGCATTTTACCTTCTTCTGGATGCCGCCCTAGTCTTGGGCGAAAGGCACGCTGTCATGCCTGCCTTGGCGATATTTTTGCCATTCGGGATTGTGACCGGAATTGTTGGCTGGCGGTTCGTTAGGAATACCTAATTAAACGCAAAGGCGCAAAGGCGCAAAGATTTTTTAGACACAGATGACACAGATTTCACAGATCATCACAGATTTTTTTATTGATAACAAAAATAACAGGATAGGCAGGATCGCCTTTGGCGGCAGGATGAAGTGCGATGTAATCTTTTTTAAGTTTATTTATAATTAAAATTAGTTACCCAACAGGCAAATTTAATGTGGTAAGATAATTAATGATCTATTCCTAATGCTCTAGTAACAAGGCTTTTACAGCATAATCGCATTTTTTATTATTCATTATCCTGCCGCCGAAGGCGATCTTGCCCATCCTGTTATTTTATTTATTTTTAAAAAATTATCTGTGAAATCTGTGTCATCTGTGTCTAAATATTTACGATGTTAGTGGACGATTTGGAATTGGCTGTGCTGCTGGCTTACGGGACGCACAGTCTTTGAAATCGACGTAATTTTGGCGATGCCGCTGTCCTTTTGAATATTTTCTAAAAGATTCTCTAAGTCAGTTTGGGTGCCCTGAGCGATAATCTCAACAGATCCGTCGGAAAGATTTTTTACTGTTCCCTTTATGCCGATATCCGAGGCATGTTTTAAAACAGTCCATCTGAAGCCGACGCCTTGCACGCGGCCTTTTACAATGGCATGGATTTCAATTTTTGATGACATAAGACCCCTTTCAAAATTGATAATAACCCATATTCGAGATTATTTTTCCTTGAGGAGCAATGCCTTTGCGGCTAGGGCTTGCTTGTGTACATCGAAATATTCATCACGCCCATCAGAATATTCAATAGCCAAATCTATAGCCTGCAAAGCGCTGTCACGGTCATGCATAGCAAAGAGGCATTTGGCCAAATGAAAATAGGGCTCAGGACTTTCTAAATGGCATATGGCAGCCATTTCGTAAGCATCGATGGCCGCTTCGTAATCTCCGCAACGCTGAGTAGCAGCTCCCAGCCCAAGCCAGTAGTCATAATGATAAGAATTTAACGTAACCAAAAAAAGGAAGGCATTAGCGGCATCCATATAACGTTTATTTTCAAATAGCTTGCACGCAGCCACATAAAATTTATTCATCGTTTCATCGGAGAACTCCAGGATTTCCTGCGGGGTCATTCCTTCAGACAAAGCTTTTTTCAGCCATTTTTTATTTTTGAGTTTCTTGCGCGCTTCCTTGGAGATCTCAAACTCGCCAAGTCCATTATCACTTTCCATTAGAATTCCTCCGCACGAATCAAAGATATGAATAACACGAGCGTTTTGTCAATAGTAAAGAGATCACTTCCGCGGATGGAAAGCATTAAAAGCTTCCTGGAGGCGAGTTCGGCTCACATGAGTATAGCGATCAGTACTGCTGATATTTGAGTGGCCGAGCATCTCTTGAATGACCCGCAGATCAGCGCCATTGTCAAGCAAATGAGTGGCAAAGGAATGGCGAAGAGTGTGTGGCGAAATAGACTTTAGGATATTGGCGCTTTTGGCATATTTTTTTATCATGCGCCAGACGGCGATCCTATCGAGCGCCTTGCCGTTCCTGCTGATAAAGAGAAGTGGTTTCTCTTCGGGACAATTCGTTCTAAAGTGTGTGATATAATGGTCAACAGCTGCGAGGGCCTTTTGTCCGATTGGCACAAGTCGTTCCTTTCTCCCTTTGCCCATGATGCGGACGTAGGTGTCATCAACATCATATAGACCAAGAGTGCAAATCTCCGAGACCCTTAAGCCGCTGGCATAGAAGACCTCAAGGATCGCTTTATCGCGGGCTCCATTAAAGTGATCAGGAATAGGCTGAGCAAACAAACGTTCTATCTCATCGGAGGAAAGAACTTCGGGAATGATCTGCCAAAGTTTTGGGTTTTCTAAATGAAAGGTTGGATTATCTTTAAGAATATTTTCTCGTTTTAAAAAGCGGAAGAAAACTTTTAGGGCTATCAATGCTCGGCTGATGCTGGCTGTCGCATAATTGGAATTTTTAAGCGAGGATAAGAAGGAAAAAATGTGATTCTGTTCAACGTTAAGGATGTTAGTGACACTTTGTCTTTCTAAGAATCCAATAAATGAAGAAATGTCTCGTCTATAGGCCTCTATGGTATTTTTAGAAAGCCCTTTTTCAGAAGCGATGTAAATTAAGAAGTCATTGAGATGCTCATTCATTTGTGTGCCCATTATTACTTCTCGTGCCCGTGTGCGTGCCCGTGCCCGTGCCCGAAAAAAATGAACTACAAAGACACAAAGGCACAAAGAAAACACATAATGCTCCGGAGGAGCATATTATTTGTAGCCCACAGTGTAGCGCCAAAGGCGCAAACTGTGGGTAATGTTAAAAATAATATGAAAGCCCTGGAAGGGCGAAATAAATTATGACGCCCTTCCAGGGCTTTTTTATTATTGCATTGTTACCCACAGTTTGCGCCTTTGGCGCTACACTGTGGGCTATAAATATTTAGCTCCTCCGGAGCCAAATCCGTGACACTCTGACTCTATGTCTCAGTTCATTTTTTCGGGCACGGGCACGGGCACGCACACGGGCACGGAAAGGCTGAAGTCATGCTGCATTCATTCTCGTAATATTTCCTATTTCTTGGAAAGTTTTTCTGCCAATGATTGTTGCAGCGATTCTGTTTGCAGTTGGGACAAGGCAATCTGATGCACGGCGATCATTTCTTCAGTGGCGACGATTTCATATAAATTAAATAGAGCGCCATCTTCCCGGTCTATTTTTTGACGGAAAGCCAACAGTTTCCTACGAACAAGATAAAGTGCAAGAATATAAGCTTCAGCAATATCTTCCGGGCTATTTCTATTGACCGCTTCTTTAAGCAGTTCGAGGGCCAGCTCATCGCGGTTCTTGTATTTATTTGCCTCAACTTTCTTTGGAGCAATCTTCGACTTCCAGAAAGTTTTAACCGATGGCACCAATTGCTGCTTATTGGCCTCCCAACAGGCCGCACAGTAATCAGCTCGTTTTAACATGCCATTCTCATCTTCATTTATTGTGGAAAAATAAGTAGAATGGGGCTCCAAATTTTCTTGTCCAAAGGAACAAGTCAGGCTTCTTTTAGGAATTTCTATCTGAAAAGGTAGCTTAGCAGTCATACACTATAAAGAATTTAGTTGGTTGATCAAAGTATCGCCTAAAGGATAAGGGGTTTCATTTGGTTTAGCAAAACGGCTGATGATCTTATTCGCCAGCACTTTTCCTAATTGAACGCCTTCCTGATCAAATGAGTTAATGTCCCAAATGAACCCTTGAAAAGCTATCTTATGTTCAAAGAATGCTAACAATGCACCTAGGCTATAGGGAGTCAACTTTTTCCCTAACACTATATGGGATGGCCGATTTCCAGGGAAGACCTTGTTTGGATTATCGCTTGGCTGGCCTGTAGCGAGCCCAAGCGATTGCGCAAATAAGTTAGCAAGTAATTTTTGCTGTGATGTGGTCCCATGGACATCATCATTTAAGGGCCATTGGTTTTCCTTATATGCAATGAACTCAATAGGAACTGTTGTCGTGCCTTGATGTAACAATTGAAAGAAAGAGTGCTGTGAGCTCGTTCCCACTTCACCCCAAATGATCGGTCCTGTGTCAAAATCGACAGAATTGCCCTGTTGATCAATCCTCTTTCCATGCGATTCCATGTCAAGCTGCTGAATATGAGCAGGAAAACGGATAAGCGCCTGTGAATAGGGAATGATCGCCAAAGTATGATGATTTAAAAAGTTGCGATTCCAAATCCCAAGTAAGGCGGCAAGCAAAGGAAGATTTTTATCGATGCCATTCTTCAAAGCGGCTTTATCCATGGCATTGGCCCCTTTGAGCAATTCCCAAAAAGCATCGAAGCCGCAGGTGAAAGAGAGTAATACCCCGCCTACCATCGATGTGGTAGAATAACGGCCTCCAATCCAATCCCACATGTAAAATGTCTTTCGATATTTTTTAGGATCATCCAAAGGGCTGCCAGGCATAGTGACGGAGATAAAATGCTCTGCATCGTTCAATCCAGCCGATTTAAATCTGGCACGGACAATAGCCTCATCGGTTACCGTTTCTAAAGTTGTGCCGGTTTTTGAAATGACGAGGACCAAAGCTTTTTTTAAGTCCACGCCGTCTAATGCAATGGCGACATCGTCGGGGTCTATATTGCTGATGAATCGAGCGCTCCTTCCCTTTTTATGCAAATATTGCAAGGCCAGATAATGGGCTTTGGGCCCTAAATCTGATCCTCCAATGCCAATCATGATAAGAGTATTGAATTTATTTTCTTTATCGATATCAGCAATGAATTTCTTTAACTTATCAATTTCAGCCTTTGCCAGTTTGGCTGCCTCCATAGCTGCTTTAGATGGATTTGGAGAATCAAAAAAGTCCCTGGTTGCCGTGTGAAGGGCTGGACGATTTTCACTGGGATGGCCTTGTATGTAGTTGACGATTTCTCCTGCTTGCATTTGCTGCATTTTTTGCATCGCTTGCGATTCTAACGCTAGCGATTGCAAGGCGATCATGACTTCATCATTAATGCGTTCTGTACCATACAAAAGCTTATAACCGCATGATTCAGAAACATATTTGTTAAGCCTCTCTGGAGTCAAATTGCCCGGCTTTGCAAGATCGAAAGGATGCTTAGCAAGCTCCTGAAGCTTTTTATATGCATGATAATGAATAAACAATGGCTTTGTTATGCGCTTTTCCTTAAGCATAGTCATATGGCCTCCAGCTTTTAAGGCCATCATACAGGGAAATGATTTTTTTTGGAAATTTCGAAGATTGGAATCGCCGTGCAAATAGAAATTCTTTATTCAAAATTCTGAATTCTGGATTCTGGATTCTGAATTCTTTGTGTCTTTGTGTCTTTGTGGTTATTTTTTAGAGTTATCACACAATATCTTGAGTCTTCACAACAACTCCACCAGCAGCGATGAAGCCGTTCAGTTTGCGGAGTCCTTGTGGGCCCAACGCGTCTTCATCGACAATGAGCTTATCGAGTCCATCCCATTCAGTTGTTAAAGTGGCTTCAGAAATAACTCGGAATAGGATATTTTTTTCTAAGATTTTTTCAAAAGCAGCTTTAGTTGGTAAAATCTTCTCAGAAAACCACTGTGAGCGCATGGGGATGCAAAAGCCTAAATTTATGCTCTTAAAATCTGTCTTTGGAAGTTGACCATCCGACATAGTAGCAAAAATATTATTGGAAAAGCATTCGAAGGGTAAAGGACTATTAGAAATGGCTCTATGCAAACGGTCAAACCTTTCTTTACTGAGCAATTGTGCTAACAGGAAGAAGTCATTAATTTTGCTAGCGTCCATTAATATGCTAACCGGCAACTCTCCAGGCATTTGACCGGCAAGAAGATCGATATAATCCATGCCAGCTTGATTTGAAAAAATCGTAGAAAGATAATTGATATTGAATGTTGGATTGCTTTTTTTGACGGCCTCAAAATCATCGCTTAATTTTTGATCCCAGCGAACTCCTGAATGCAAATCAATTGGACCTTCATAAATGACCACACCAGCTGTATGAGATTGAAAGCGAGCCCAGACTTTATCTCTAAAATGCTTGATTGAAAGCCCCAGACTTAAATACTGAGTTTGATCTGATATTGGCTCAGGCAAATGCTCAAATAAACCAAGGTCGAGATGCCATAAAATATTCATGCCCTTTTTAATATAGTGATCTGCCTGATCGAGTTTCTCCTTCCAATCAAGTGATGAATCCAAACGTCCATTCAAAATGATTTTTATAGAGTTAAAATCTTTAGGTATCTCAGCATCTTTGCCAGAATATATTTGTAGCAAATCTCTGGTCTCAGCAGTCCCGATTGGACCTATGTCGTCTAAAAAGAAGAAGTTAGTAGGCATTGTAAGTCTGATAAGAACTTTAACTATTTGACTATAAATAATTAACGATGCTAATCTCGAGCAGATTTAAAATCAATAAAGAATAAAAGAGTTAAATAAAATGTTTAATATTTCTAATCCGCTTTTAATTTCCTTTGATAGAACTACATGCATAAAGAAGGCAGATGGCTGTGAGAAGGCTGCAGATGGATGTCTCTATTTTTTTTCGGAAGGCGCTGGGCGAAAGAAAATTTGTGATTGCTGATGAGAAGCTGCCAAAAGAAGTAAATTTAATGATCAATAAGGTTTTAAAGGTAGTTTGGGGTATTTTTGCATTTGTTCTTTTCTTGCCCCTAACTTTGCTAGGATTGGCTTTGTGTAAAATTTCAAAAACACATAAGCAGACAGTGGAAGATATAAAGAAAATTCCGTTACCAACACAAGTCAAGCCTCCAATTCCTAAGCCTGACCCTCAAAAAGATCCAAACAATACCCCGCCTAAGGCTACTACAACAACTACTACTGACCCCTCTAAAACGAATACGGTTCAGCAAACTTCGGCTGATCCAACACCTAAAAAAAGTCCTCCGGCAGACAAACCTGTCGATACTCCACCAGTGATTGATAAGAAAAAGCCTGCTTCTTTGATTGAAAAAGGCATTTTAAAAATTGTCTCTTTGGAAGAAGCCAAGAAGATTGATGCCGAAAATTATTTGGATCCATCGCTAGTAAAAGTCGAGTTTAATACAGATGCCCTTAAGGTGGAGGACTGCTTTGCAATCTTAAAGACTATTTTAGGAATTAAGAAGACCTTGGCTGACGGGACAGTAAAGAAACCAGCATTCCAGTTAGATTTTTCCAAGAGTACAGATGATGCACATAGATTTCATTTTCCAACTGACACGCTTTTAAAGTTGACACTGGAAGAGTGCGGTGAGCTCCTAAAAATGCTAACGCATCATACTGACTATTTGCAAAAGCTTATTAATACTTTGCATACTCACGATTCAATCAAGCAAAATGCTCTTAAACTTGCTTCTAAGGAAGCTGCTACACCAAAAGAACTCAATTTATTCATTATTTTCAATGCATCCCAAGGTCAAAATATTAAGCGCACAGGCTTGCAACGAGTGCGCAATATCGTTTTCAAGTCTCTTTCAGCTAGCGAACTTGCTTCCTTCTTAACTAAAATATTTCCTCTCGTTGTAAAAAGCTTTTTTGTTTTCAGCTTGAAGAAAGTGTTTAATTTAGGTTCGAAACAGTCAGAAGAGATTTTAAAAGATCTTCTTAGCAAAGATGCAAATCCTCAATGGATCGATTTAATCTATAGGCATATCGTAAAAGACAAAAAAGAGCTCACTATCCTTTTCCTGCAAACAATCAGTACAGATCAGTTTAAAGTGTTCCTTAATCTATATGACCCTGTTGGCAATCAACCCACAGCAGAGCAACTCAGCGGCAATTTTAAGTATTTTAATGATCAGCTCACTTCAGGCAACTCGACAGGCAATGCAGAAAAAGTCGAGGTTCTTGTTGATCATTACAAACAGAAAAAAGAAACTAAACCAGCTCCTATTGACCCTTTACCTTCACCAATAAAACCCAAGAAAAAGAAGAAATTAAAACAAAAATCGCTCTCAGAAATCAGCCTTGAAAAGATTAGTGACACATTAAAAAGCGAAATATCTGAATTTGAAAAAACAGAAACTATTAAAGGAACTTTAACAGAGCTATTTGAAAAAGTAAGTGCGTCTGGTGATGACTCTAAAAATAAAGAAATGAGCGCTTTAGCTCAAGGGGCTGCTGCATTGTTATATAGCGGGAAGGGAACT
>Ga0207147_1108_pt1 | contig 11583 bp, 14 predicted proteins | sample Alteio_BWMinHeat_33_FD_153551 | JGI IMG/M metagenome (GOLD analysis project Ga0207147, IMG submission 153551) | Enriched cells from forest soil in Barre Woods Harvard Forest LTER site, Petersham, Massachusetts, United States -... | ecosystem: Environmental > Terrestrial > Soil > Temperate forest >... | reverse complement strand
GTCAATCAAGGCGCCGGTTTGCGGATGACGAATTTCGCGCAAACTTGCCACGCGCGGCGCCGGTTTTTCTTGTGGTCTACATAAGACGAAAGCGCGCGCCGCATCCGCGCCCGATAGGCGCACGACCGCGACTCCTGCACGGCCAGAAGCGGACGCCAAAGCGAAAATCGTATCGGGAGATTTCACGTCAGACGGCGGGTTTCTGATCGGGCCTTAGCAGCAACCGCTCGACGCGGCCGCCATCCCGGATGTGAATGGTGAGAATTTCCTCACAGTCAGCCTCGGTTTTCGGCGAATACCATACGCCTTCGGGATAGATAACGACCGAAGGGCCAAGCTCGCAGCGATCAAGGCAACCAGCCGCATTGATGCGCACGTCTTCGAGACCCAGTTCTTTGGCGCGCCTTTTCATGTAATTGCGCAGGCGTTCGCTGCCTTTGTCGGTGCAACAGCCGCGTTCATGTCCCGGTGGCCGTTTGTTGGTGCAGCAAAAAACATGCGCGCGGTAATAAAGCGGCGGGTTTTCGCCGGTTTCCGTTTCGCGGCCGCCGAGATTCATATGCTGCGGCCGACCCGCAAACGCAAGCCGATAACAAAGGCGATGAATCCTCCCAATCCAAAACAAATGGTCTCGAACCAAAGAACGCCGAAATCATTCACGGCGGCAGCCGCCGGATTTGCAGGATCGTAGATCACCGGTACTTGTTCGCCCATTTTGTATTCGAAAACGAACCCGTCTTGTTGAATGACTCGGGGCTCGCCTTCGCTAGGCGTAAATTGAACAAAAATACTAAAGCCGTAGTTATCGACGCCGGTGATAAGGCCCTCGACAGCTTGACCGGCATTGAGGAGTTTGTAGGTCGCTGTTCCCGACATAAAAGATTCCACCAACAGCCCAAGCCCGGCAAGAAGCAATAATGTTTCAAGCAAGACTCCGGCTTTTGTCATACGATGCATCGTTATCATCGTGCGTTCCTTTCTCGTCAGCTTTCGTTTCTTGTTTTGCGCTCGGCCAGATTCACCATGCCGGTGGTTGCGCTGGCGACGCCAGCCAATGTCTGCTGAACCTGTGACCAAAACATTTTCTGCAATTGCTCGATACCTTGAATGCCGGCGGGCAACCAGGTGCGCGCCATAACTTCCGGGTCCATCGCCTGAAGATTGGCGCGCAGACGTTGTTCAAGTTCTTTCATCAGGGCTTCCTGCATCGGCTGAACATCGGGCAAGCCCAAAAAGGCGCGCGCTTCCTCGGGCGAGCAATCAACCTCGACATTGACTTTCATGACAAAAGTTCCTGAACCATGGGACCTATAGTTCCTATCGCGCGCTTGTGGGATAGGAAAGGCTATTGTAGCCTTTCGCAAAGTGGTTGTCTTGTGTCATGGATTTACCCCCTCTACCAAAGCCGTCTTTAGCGCTTTCCATCGTGGTGCCGTGCCATAACGAGGCCGGCGCCCTGCCGCTTTTGCTGCCACGGCTTCTAAACGCCTGCCGGACGGCAGCTGGCGAAAATTTCGAGATCATTCTTGTCAATGACGGCTCGACCGACCCCACCTGGGCGATGATCGAAAAAGCCGCCGCTGCCGGCTTGCCGGTCACGGGCGTCAATCTGGCCCGTCGCTATGGCCAGCAGATCGCGCTTTCGGCCGGACTTTCCCTGTGCCGCGGCGCGCGCACGCTTATCATCGATGCCGATCTCCAGGACCCGCCGGAATTAGTAACCGAAATGATGGGCCTCATGGATGCCGGCGCCGATGTTGTCTACGGCCAGAGGCGCAAACGTCCGGGTGAAGGGGTTTTCAAGCGCGTCTCGGCGGCTTTGTTTTACCGTCTTATGCAAACAATCGGCGATCATGCGTTGCCGGCCGATGCGGGCGATTTCCGTCTTATTAACCGCCGAGTGTGGGAACTTTTACAAAAAATGCCCGAGCGTCAACGTTATTTGCGCGGCATGATCGCGTGGGTGGGCTTGAAACAGGTGCCGCTCGTTTACGACCGCGCGCCGCGCGTCAACGGCCGCAGTAACTATCCGCTCAGCCGTATGTTGCATTTCGCGCTGGATGGCATCACCAGTTTTTCAGTGGTGCCGCTGCGGCTGAGCCTGTGGCTAAGCATCGGCTGCGGCATGTTGGCTCTTTTGATGCTGGTTTACGTAGCATTATCGTGGCTCTTCTTCGGTACCATCCGCGGCTGGACCAGCCTTGCCTGCATGATGCTGTTTTTCTTCGGGTTGCAATTTTTCTGCATCGGCATGATCGGCGAGTATGTCGGACGCATATATCTCGAAAGCAAACAGCGGCCGCTTTTCGTTATTGACCGTGTCATCGGCCGCTCATGAAACAAGCTTCGAGGTTAGTTACCCCGGCGATTGTGGCGGCCCTCGTGGTCGCGCAGGCCTTGTTTGTCGCCAGCTATGTCGATCATGAGCGCACGATTTATTTCTGGGATCACGCCATGTATTTCAACATGGCGAAGTATGCCTATTTTTTCTTCGCGCAGGATTTTTCCGCTGGCTGGGCGCTTTTTAAAAATTCGCTCGCGGAAAATTATAATCTTATCTACACATTGCCGGCCCTGGCGAGTTTCAAGCTGTTCGGCGTATCGCGGATCGTTTTTATTCTCGTCAATTTTTTCGTGTTCTTTATTACCTATGAAGTTGCCATTGCCTTCCTTCTGCGGCGCGCGCTCAATTTAAAATGGGGCCTTGCGCTTATCATTAGTTTTGTCTCCTGCGCACTGGTGCCGCCTTTATGGCTGCCCCTGCTCGAAGGCTATCCCGATATCGGCGCTGCGGCCTGTGTTGTTTGCGCGGCAGCCTTAGCACTCAATGGGCCAGGACAATCCAGAATAATTCTTCGCGGATTGATCCTGGGACTCGTTCTCGGTCTCGCCGTCCTTTTGCGCCGACATTTCGTTTATGCCGATCTTGCGCTGTTGATAACGCTCGTCTGTTTCACACTTTGGGACATTTGGCGCGCACCCGGCAAGAGCCGTCGCCGTTATTTAGGGCGCGCGATTATTTATTTTACCGCCTGTGGATTCGGTTTTGCCGCCATTCTTGCTCTCATTGCGCCGGAATTTCTAAAATCCGCGCTGACGGTCGACTACCATACGCTTTACCTTTCCTATCAAAGACCGCCGGTTGTTTTTTTGCGTTTTGTGTTCGGCGGCTTTGGCTTTGGGCTTTTATTAATGGTCGCAGGCGGCTTGGTAGTTCTCGCGCAAACCGGCGATGCCGGCCGCAGGCTCACCGTGTTCGCCACGCTTTTTACCTTTTTATGGCTCGCCATTTGGTGCGGTGGTCCTGATCAAATGGGTCATCACTATATTTTACATGCCTTGCCCGTGTTTATGATCACGGGTCTTGTTGGTTGGTATGTTTTCCTCGACCGCCCTTGGGGTCAAAAAAAATATATTTTTAGCGGGGCGTTGCTCCTGGGGCTTATCGCTAACAGTGCTTGGGCTTTGTGGTTTTCGCCGACAGGCGTGTGGCCCAATGATAACGGGCGTCCGGGCCTGCTTTCGGCCCCGCGGCCGTCGGTGGTGCGGCCTGATTACGACGAATGGCTACGCCTTGCCGGTTATTTGCAGCGCACGACGAAACCTGAAGATCATATCATGGTGGTTGGTTCGTCTTTTGTTTTCAATCTCGATCTTATTCATAGCATTTATATGGACATTCTCGACATGCCCGCCATGACCGCGCGGTTTCCGAAATCGCCAGAGATTGATCATGAAGAGCCGGCGCCGCTCGATGTTTTTGCTGCGTCGGACATTTATCTTGTGCCGACGCCGGCACAATATCACCTAGATCCTGCCGGCCAGCGTGTGGTGACGGCAGCGGCGGCCCAGTTCCCGCCGCCACCATCGCGCGTCGCGTTGTTTCACGCCGACGATAACGCGTTTCATCTTGCCGACGACGTCACGATTAAGGTCTGGCGGCGCACGGCCTGGACGCCCGGCACATTGCACGAAGTCCTGCAAGAAATCCGCGACAAAGCTCCACAAGACGCGAATTTCGCGCAAAGTTGGGCCACAACAGCGCTACCGTTGCGCGTACAAATCTATACCGACGACAATGATCGTACGTTTGTCACCAGCCTATTCGACGCCGAACGTCGAGGGTTAAAGCTCTTCTTCGATAAACCGCTCGCACCGGGTACATATCGCCTCGGCCTCTTCGCCGCCAGTGACTGCGCTAATCTTCAGTTCCATCTCGATGTTCTGACCGCCGCTGGACATATGGAAAGCACGAAAGATTTCACGCTTCTCCTGTTGCCAGGTGGGGGTTTCCAGCCTTTTACGGTGCCGGCAAAGCCGGCGGGAGATCATTTCCTGCAGCTCGGCCTTTCACTCACCGCAGCGGCAGTGTGCCGCGCGGAGTTACGCGGCCTGCAAATAGAAAGCATGCCCTAAGAACGCTTGCCAAGCTTGCCGAATGCGCTATTTTCATCGCGTTTCCATAGTTTCGCCGGGAGATCCAATGCCCGATATCAAAATCAAATCGCTCGATGAACGAGAATTCAGCGGCTATTACGCCGCGCCCAAAAGCAACCAGGGACCCGGGATCCTGGTTATTCAGGAAATCTTCGGCGTCAACGCCGCCATGCGCAAGATTTGCGATGATTACGCAGGAAAAGGCTATATGGCCGTGTGCCCCGATCTTTTCTGGCGTCAGCAGCCGGGCGTGCAACTCACCGACAAATCGCCCGCCGAATGGGATCGCGCCTTCGAGCTGTACAAGGGCTTCGATGTCGAGGCCGGCGTGCGCGATCTACTTTCAACCCTCGCGCATATCCGCGGCATGCGGGGCTGCAGCGGCAAGGTCGGCACGGTCGGTTATTGCCTTGGTGGCAAGCTTGCCTATCTGATGGCTGCCCGCAGCGATGCCGATGCGTCTGTGAGTTACTACGGTGTCGATCTCGACAAAATGCTTGAAGAGATTCACGACATCCGCATGCCCTATCTCATGCATATCGCCGGGCTTGATAAATTCATGCCGCCGCCGGTGCGCGATAAAATTCTCACTGCAATCAAGAAAAACCCCGCCATCACGGCTTATGTCTATGAAAATGCCGATCATGCCTTCGCACGGCCGGAAGGCCAGAATTACAACAAAGATGCGGCCGAGCTCGCCAACAGCCGCACGACCGAGTTTTTCGCTAAAAATTTGCAGGGCTAGGCGCTACGCCGCCATAAAGGATCCTTGATCTGGGCGAGAAAAGCTTCGTGTGTATGTAGTTCTTCTTCCGATGGCGCATGTATGCGCGGTTCCAGAAATTCGCGCGCGCGCGGTTCAATAATACCCATTTCTTTCACAGCCGCGACGGTGATCGCAAGATCCGGCTGTCTGCCCCCGCGCAATTCGAGATAGACGTCGGCCAAAAGGCGCGCATCGAGTAAAGCGCCGTGCAATTGGCGGTTGGTCGCATCGACCCCGAAACGCTTGCACAGAGCATCGAGCGAAGCCGGTGCGCCCGGGAACATTTTGCGAGCGATGGGGAGCGTATCGATCACGCGTTCCACAGCAAGCGGCGCAAATCCGTGATGTGTAAGCTCAGCATTCATGAAACCGATATCAAAGCTGGCGTTGTGGGCAACCAACGGTTCGTCACCGATGAATTGCAGGAATGCATCGGCGATTTCCGAGAAAAGCGGCTGTTTGGCGAGAAACTCATCCGTAAGCCCATGCACCATCGCGGCTTCGGTCGGCATCTCGCGCTCGGGATTAAGATAGCTTTGCCAGGTACGGCCGGTTGGTACATGATTGACGAGCTCGACACAACCGATCTCGACAATCCGGTGCCCTTGCGACGGATCAAGGCCGGTTGTTTCGGTATCGAGAATAACTTCGCGCATGTTTAATCCTTCAGAATTGTATTTAGCACATTGTGCAGTTTTTTTCTTGTCGCTCTGTAACTGCTGCCGGTGTCGACTACAAAATCGGCGATACTGCGTTTCTTCCGATCCGGCATTTGGCGCGCAAGAATTGCTTTTAACTTCTTCGCTGTCATCCCACGGCGTTGCATGACGCGCGCTTTTTGTATGGCCTTCGGCGCCACCACACAGATTACATAATCGCAGCGCCGGTGGCCACCGGTTTCGAACAAAAGCGGGATCTCAAGCACAGCTGCACTCTTTTTTTGTTTACGGGCTTTGCGTAAAAATTCATTCTCCGCCTGTCGTACCAGCGGGTGCAGAACTTTTTCTAAGCTGCGCAATTTGTCCGGACGGCCAAAAACGATCTGTCCGAGCCGCTTGCGATCAATTGCACAGCGTTTGAAAACTTCCGGAAACAAACGCGCGACTGGCTTTACGCCTTTGCCCCCCTTGCGCAACAGCGCGTGCACGGCCCGGTCAGCCTCATAAACCGGCAAGCCAAAACCGCGTAGAATTTTCGCCGCCGCGCTTTTGCCCATGCCGATACCGCCGGTGAGGCCGACAATCAAAATTTTTCTTCCCTTTCTCATAGCGCCTCGATCATATGGGCACGCAAGGCAGGAGTAACTTCGGGCGTGACTCCAAACCATGCCTTGAACCCCGGCTGCGCCTGATAGAGCAGCATACCGAGCCCGTCGACAATTTTATGGCCACGTTCCTGTGCCTGTTTCAACAGGCCGGTCATAAGCGGCGCATAAACAATATCGGTGACGGCAGCTTGACGCGGCAGGGTGTCGAGAGAAATATCGAGCGGCGGTTGGCCCTTCATGCCAAGCGAGGTCGTATTAATTAGCAGTTCAGTGTTTGAAAAAGCGGCCGGGTAATTGTTGAAAGAGAAGGTGCAAACTTTATCGCCCAGTTCTTCTACCAATTTCTCTGCACGATCCTTGGTTCGATTGACAACCCGGATTTCCGAGAACCCCATCTCGGTGAGCAATACTATTAAAACAGCGCGCGCGGCACCTCCTGCGCCTAGCACGGTAGCAATAGTTCCGGATTTTATCCCGCTATTCAGCAAGTTCTCCTTGAAACCATAAGAGTCGGTGTTGCTGCCTTTTAGTTTCCCATTTTCCTGTACAACCACTGTATTGACGGCGCCTATAAATCTAGCGTTCAAATCAGCACCGCCTAATCCGTGCTCGGAAAGAAGTATCCGTAGCGCCGCTTCCTTATGCGGTACCGTAAGATTAACCCCGCGAAAGCCCTGCACCGGCAAGTCGCGCAAGGTTTCCTCAAGTTTCTCCGGCACAACAGCAAATGTCTCATAGCTGCCCTCGATTCTATATTGCTTGAGCCAGTAATTGTGCAGACGCGGCGAGAGCGAATGTTCGACCGGCCAGCCGATCACTCCGGCTTTAGGTTTAACGTTTTTCATGCCGTACTCGCCGGTTGATCGCGCGTTTTCTGCTCAAACGCGCGTTTGTTAAGCAACATCATAATCTCGGCCGCTGTTTCCTCGATCGAACGGCGTGTGACGTCAATCACCGGGCAGCCTAGACGGGCAAAAAAGCGCCGTGCGTCTTGCACCTCCTGCCGCACCTGTTCGAGATCGATATAGCGGGTTTCCTCCTCCTCACGCAGTAATTTGAGCCGGTTGCGGCGGATTTCCACTAGGCTATCCGGATCCTTGGTCAAGCCTATAATCAAGGGCTTCGTAAGCGGGCTTACGTACGGCAGCGGCTGGCCCGGAATGACCGGAATGTTGGCTGCCTTAATGCCGCGGTTGGCAAGATAGACGCAGGTCGGTGTCTTGGACGTACGCGAGACGCCAAGAATCACTACATCAGCATCGGCAAGCTTTGCGGCGCCATGGCCGTCATCGAGCGCGAGCGCGTAATCCATAGCGTCGATGCGGGCGAAATACCCGGCATCCAGCGCGTGTTGCCGGCCCGGTTCATGGGCAGAGCTTACGCCGAAATAGCTAGCCATTGCGTTCAGTACCGGATCGAGCACCGAGATTCCGGGCAGGTTTTGCGCGTGGCAAAAATCCTCCAGCTGCCGGCGCAAATGTTCATCGACGAAGGTGTAAAGCACCATACCGGGCCATTGACGGATCCCCTCAAACACAAGATCAAGTTGCCGTGGTGTGCGAATAAGGCTCCAGAAATGTTCTTGCGGATGCACATTCTCGAACTGCACGAGGCATGCGCGTGCAATGTTGTTAATAGTCTCGCCGGTTGCATCCGATACCAGATGAATATGAAAGGGTTTCGTCATTCGCTGCACAGGCAAAAAGAGAAACGGGGATAACTAGAGCTTATTTTTTAGCATGCCATTGTTATACCCCTGATGCCATATCTGCCAACGAACAAAGTTTCCGGGAGTTTTTATCATCCCGGTTTGCAAAAAGCGGGGATAGTCTGTCTTGCATTTCATCCCCGCAATTCACAGGCAGGGTCCGCATACAGCTGCATCGTTGTTTAAAACAATCTGTAAATAAGCTGCTCTTGATAACGGATTTGAGCTATTACAGCGAAAGCCTCTGTAAAAAATCGGTAAAACCGTCCATAAATTTCATCCACGCTATCTTGCCATCCAACTAACTACCACTACCTTAATTAAAAATATGATTGGAAAAAGACAGATGATAAAAAATCGTAAGCCAATCCTTGATATTATCGCCGGAAAGACACCGGAACAAATACCTATTTGGCTTATGCGCCAAGCTGGACGCTATTTGCCGGAATATAGAAAACTACGTGCTCAGACGGGAAATTTCCTTGATTTGTGTCTTACACCAAAACTTGCAGCTGAGATTACTTTACAACCCGTGAAGCGTTTCAAGCTCGACGCAGCCATTCTATTTTCTGACATTCTGTTAATTCCCTATGCACTTGGGCAGAAACTTGAATTTCGTGAAGGAGAAGGGCCTATCCTTGAACCCTTACAAAACGAGAAAACACTGGAAAAGCTCGCTCTGGATAGCACAAAACTTGAGCCTGTTTATGAAACTCAAGAAATTGTTAAGAGCCACCTGCCACAACAAACAACATTTATCGGTTTTTGCGGCGGGCTATGGACGGTTGCTGCCTATATGATCGATGGCACCAGCCGTAACAACTTTACCCAAGCCAAATTATGGGCGACAGAAAAACCCAGGCTTTTAGACAGCCTGGTCAAAATTTTACTCGATGCCAGTGAATGTCACCTTTGTCGCCAAATCAAATCCGGCGCAGAAATTTTGCAAATTTTCGAAAGCTGGGCCGGCTTGCTTACAGGCGCCGAGTTTGATCGCTGGGTTATTGAACCAACGCGTGAATTAATAAGCCGCGTTAAACGTAAGCATCCATATGTCCCCATTATCGGCTTTCCGCGTGTAGCCGGCGCGCATTATCACGATTATGCCGTCAAAACCGGCATTGATGTTTTAAGCATCGATCAAACCGTCTCTCTCGATTACGCACACGCTCAATTACAACCAATAAAACCACTGCAGGGCAATCTCGAGCCCATGCTACTTGTCAAGGGCGGCAAAGACATGTGCCACGCGGCAGCGGCCATACTGGAAAAATTTGGTCCCCGCCATATCTTCAATCTCGGCCACGGCGTCTTGCCCGAAACACCGCCCGAGCATGTAAACGAACTCGTCGAATTCGTGCATAACTTCAAGGTCACGAGATGAAAAAGATAGCTGTTGTTTTATTCAATCTCGGCGGCCCCGATCAGCCGGAAACGATCAAACCGTTTCTCGTCAATCTTTTCAGCGATCCGGCGATCATTCGCTTGCCGGCCCTCCTGCGCCAGATTGTGGCAAGATTGATCGCCGCCCGCCGCACCGGGGTCGCCACGGATATGTATGCGCGCCTCGGCGGACGCTCGCCAATCCTTGAGAATACGCAGGCACAAGCCAGCGCGCTCGAGAAAGAACTTGCCGATATCGGTACAACGAAATGTTTCGTTGCCATGCGCTACTGGCACCCGTTCACGCATGAAACCGCTCGCGCGGTCAGGAATTTTGCACCCGATGAAATTGTACTACTTCCCCTCTATCCGCAATTTTCCACCACCACGACGGCATCAAGCTTCAAATCATGGCAAGAGGCCGCTAATGCCGAAGGACTAAATACACCAACAAAAATAATTTGCTGCTATCCCGGCGAGCCCAATTTCATCAAGGCGATTGCACAAATGGTGCGCGCGGCTTATGAAAAAGCACGCGCGCATGGAGCGCCGCGCGTGCTTTTCTCCGCCCACGGATTGCCGGAAAGAATCGTCAAATCCGGCGATCCTTATCAATATCAGTGCGAAAAAACAGTCGCGGCGCTGGTCACGGAACTTAACATCGCCAACCTCGACTGGACGCTTTGTTATCAAAGCCGCGTCGGGCCCTTGCAATGGATCGGTCCGCAGACGGATGAAGAGATTAAACACGCCGGGCGCGATAAGGCCCCGCTCGTTATTGTGCCGGTTGCCTTTGTATGCGAGCACGCGGAAACCCTGGTCGAGCTCGATATTTTTTATTGTGAGCTTGCCGCGAAAGCGGGCGTACCCTATTTTGACCGCGTGCCGACAGTTGGTACGACACGCGCTTTCATCAAGGGCCTTGCGGATCTGGTGCGCCTGGCTTTGCATGATCAGCGTTCATGCATTTCCGGCGAGGGCGGCCGTCTCTGCCCATCTGAATTTTCCGGTTGTTTCAACCACGGCGCAACGCAAACGGAGTAATAATCTCATGCCCTATGAATGGCTCAAGGCACTGCATGTAATTTCAGTAATTGCCTGGATGGCGGGTATGCTCTATTTGCCGCGCCTCTATGTTTATCACGCCGATGCCAAGCTGGGTTCGCAGCTCTCGGAAACACTCAAAATAATGGAGCGTCGGCTGCTGCGGCGCATCATTAATCCGGCGATGATCGCGACTTGGTCATTCGGCATCTGGATGTTGACCGTTAATCCTGCTCTTTTGCGCGAACCTTTCATGCATGTGAAACTGGCGACGGTGATACTGATGCAAATCGTGCACGCGTTCTTGGCGCGTTATCGCCACCATTTTGCGGAAGATCGCAATGCCCATTCGGCGCGCTTTTACCGCATTCTTAACGAAGTGCCGGCGGCGCTCATCGTCGTCATTGTCATCATGATTATCGTGCGCCCGCATTTTTAACCCACATGCGTATGCAAATCCTATCCGCGTATGGAGCCGGATAGGTTTTTGCACGAACTGGGAGCACCCCATCCGGCGTCAGCATGATGAGATAACCGCCAGTGCCGTCGAGTATAGCGCGTGCGCGCCGTTCGCTTTCGCGCAAGGCGGCAAGCGCCGCGCGCGCTTGATGGCGGGCAACGTATTCGTCTGTGATATCGCTCGAAAGCCCGCGATAACCGAGAAAAGCGCCGTCGGCGCCGAACATTGGCGCACTGCTTGAGCTTACATAAAGCTGGCGGCGCAGAGCGTTCTCGAACCGATAGACGAATTCGTGAAATGGTTCGTGTTGCTCAAGCGCTTGTAGCTGACCGGGCCATAATTCGTGATTGACCCGGCCGGCGGCGACAATGTCCGTGAAATTCCGGCCGATGATATGCGCAACCGGATAGCCGGTAATGTGCTCGAAATCGGGTGAGCAATAAACAAAGCGAAGAGCAGCGTCGGTTTCCCATATCCAGTGACGGCGGGCTGCTCGCAGCGCTTCGGTGAGACGCACA
>Ga0207147_1125_pt1 | contig 11801 bp, 8 predicted proteins | sample Alteio_BWMinHeat_33_FD_153551 | JGI IMG/M metagenome (GOLD analysis project Ga0207147, IMG submission 153551) | Enriched cells from forest soil in Barre Woods Harvard Forest LTER site, Petersham, Massachusetts, United States -... | ecosystem: Environmental > Terrestrial > Soil > Temperate forest >... | reverse complement strand
CGACAACGACGCGATCCGGCCCTTTGAGAAGCGAAAGACCGCGATTGAGGGGGAGAACAAGCAACTCCTGCTTCGTCTGGAAGAGAAGCGCGCCATCGTCCCCGCCGACAAGGATGCGGACGTCTTTATGAAGATGGTGCGCGCCGCCGGGGATCAGACCGGAGTCGAGGTTCGCCGCTTTAGTCCCTTGGCGCCGGCGGCCAAGGAGTTTTATACCGAATTGCCGTTTGAAATCGAGATCGATGGGAATTGGCATAGCGTCATGCAGTTTTTCGACCGAGTGGGTAATTTGTCGCGCCTGGCCAATATCAGCAATATCGGGATCGGGCCGCTGGGATCGAGCGTGAGAGGCGTGAAAAAGAAGTACGACTACGGCCCGACGGAAACCATCGCCGCGGCTTGTACAGTTACGACGTTCTACCGTACGACGGATCAGGGCAAAGCCGGCGCTGCGGCGCCGAAGAAGTAAAGGACAGGGGAATGGGCATGTTTAGCATGATTGACAAGTCTGTGAAGCTAGTGGCCGCGCTCGCGCTGGTTCTGGCTCCTTCTGTCTGGGGCCAGGGCGATGGTGCGGTAAAAAAGATATTGGACAAGGCCAAGGAAACCAAGACGGAAGGCGCCAAGCACGCCGACGCCGTGGACGCTGTGCAGGTGGACGGCACCGGTAAGCCTAAGACGACCAAGCCAGCCCCCTCGACGCCAGCTCCTGCGAAGTCTGCTCCTTCGTCGAAGTCGGCTCCAGCTTCCGATGCCGAAAAAAAAGGTACCGCACCGCAGGCCCCCCCCGCCAAACCAGCGCCGAAGAGGGTATCGCCGCCGTTGAACGATAATGGGGATCCTTTCGCGCTTCCGATTAAGCCGCCTTCTGTAAGTGTGTCGCCGCAGAATCTGCCCCCAGGTCAAGCGGGATTGCTGGTGTCGCAAGCGGAAGTGCAAGGAATGTTGAAGATGCCGGGCGGTAACCGGGTGATCATCCGTGGCCCTGGTAATCCACCGCGAGTGTATTTTTTGAAAGTGGGAGACAAGATCTATAACGCGCACATAACCAGGATTACCGACGACGCGGTTTATTTCGAGGAAACAGTAGTTGATCCTATGGGTAAAACGCAAAAACGGGAAGTAGCCAAGAGAATGCCGTCGGAGGGTAAGCAATGAGGAGCAAAGCCGTGATGAAGCCCGCAACCCATATGAGTTGGTCCCGATTCGCGATTCTAGCCGCCGTCGCCGCGATCTTAGTGACGACAACCGTCGCCCAGACGCTGGAACCGCGCCCAGACGCCAAGCCCGTCCCGAGCACGTCCGCGCCAAATGCGGCCTCGCCGCATCTGCAGGGAGTCCGCGCCGGCCTGGAAGGCAAAGGCGTCACGCTGACACTGGACGTTGCCGGCGACTTCACCTATCTCCCCGGCAACTTCGGAGCGCATCTGGTGACGGTAGATTTGCCCGGTGTTGGATCGGTGCAACCCTCCACTAGTCATCTGCTCGAGTCTGCTCTGGTGTCGAGCTATCGCCTGATCGAGTCCCAGCGCGACGGCAAGCCGAACCTGCGCGTCGAAGTGCTCTTGAAGACCACGGCGGCTGCCGATTACCGCCGCGTCGAGCACGGCTTGGAGATCCACCTCACCCCAGCCAGTCCGATGTTCCCCAGCACGCCCGCCAGCACGATGGCCGCTTCGCCGCGGCCCGTTTCCATGGGAACTCCCGCGGCGAAGGCCAATCGCCTGGAAAAGGTGAACCTGACCCGCAGCGCGGATTCCGCCAGCGTGGAAGTGGTCGCCAATGGAACGCTGGAGTTCAAGGCGTTTGAATTGCGCAGCCCGCATCGCCTGGTAATCGACCTGCCGGATGTGATCAGCCAAGTCAGCAAGCAACCGATTTTCCCGTCAGGTACGCCGAATAACGCGGCCCCTCTGCATTCCGTTCGGGTCGGACAGTTCAAGGATAACCCGCCGGTGTCGCGGGTAGTGGTGGATCTGGACGAAACCGCAAAGTACGACGTGCACCGCGGCGCGCGTGGCCTGGAAATCGAAGTCCGCGCAGCCTCGGCGGCAATCCCCCCGGCTCCCGCACCGGTTGTTAAGAAGCCCGACACGGTGATGGCGAGCTCCACAGCGGCGAGTTCGAGTATGCCGGCCTCCTCTGATGCGGTGTTCGCAAGCGTGCGGCAACCGTCGGCGGCCCCGGCTCCAGCAATGCCTGCTCCGCCAATGTCTGCTCCCTTGGTGCCCTCCCCTGCTATCGCGGCGGCTCTAGTTCCAAACTCAGCCCCGACTTCAGCGCCCGCTTCGGCCGCGGCCGCGCCCCAGCAGCAGATGCCGCTGGCAGCGAAGCCCGCCACCAACCAGGCCAATGCGATCAGTAGTCCAAGCTCCGGCGCCAAGCATTATTCCGGCGAGCCGATCTCGATCAACGTCAAAGACGTCGATATCAAAGACTTTTTCCGCCTGATCCAGGAGATCAGCGGCTTGAACGTGATTGTGGATTCCTCCGTCCATGGCACCCTGACGATGGTGTTGAACGACGTGCCGTGGGATCAGGCGCTTGACATCGTGCTCCACAACAACCAGTTGGACGACGCGCTGGTAGGCAACGTGCTTCGTATCGCATCCATCGACACCTTAAAGAAGGAACAGGATAGCGTCTCGGACTTGAGTGCGGCGCAGCGGGAAAACCAGCCGCAGATCACCGACCTGCGTCCGGTAAACTACGCCAAGGCCGCCGATTTGGCCTCCAAACTCACCAAGTTCCTGACCAAGTGCAGCGGGAAGCCCGGCAGCAACTGCAAGTCCGCGATCACGGCGGACGATCGCACCAACCAGCTCATCATTACCGACTACGCCGACAACTTTCCGGCGCTCGACAAAGTTTTGAAAGAACTCGACAAACGCACCCAGCAGGTGGAGATTGAGGCCCGCGTGGTCTCCGCTTCACGCCAGTTCACCCGTGAACTAGGATCGCAACTCGGCTTGAACTTCCTGGCCGGAACCACGCTGATCGGTGGCAATCCGGTGGGAGCGAACAATAGCCCGATCATTCACACCCAAACGCCGCTGTACTCAGCGGGCGGCTCGATTCCCCTGTTCTCGAACTTCCCTGCGGCCGGCGCCAATACCGGCGTATCAATCACGTCCCAATTGCTGGGCAAGTATGACCTGGATGCGATTATCACCGCGGCCGAGCAAAAAGGTACTGGTAAGCTGCTCTCGCGGCCCAAGATCATCACCCAGAACAACGTTGCGGGCAAGATCCAACAGGGCGTGAAGATCCCGATTCAAACCACGGTCAACAACACTGTCAGTTTGACCTTCCAGGATGTGACCCTGTCAATGGTGGTGACTCCGCAGATCACCTCCGACGGGACCATCTTCCTGGCCATCGACGTGACCAACAGCACCATCGATCCTGGTATTCCGCGGATCAACGGTACTCCGGCGCTGGACACCCAGGAGGCCAATACTAGCGTGCTGGTGGCGGACGGCGGCACGGTGGTCTTCGGCGGCGTCATTCAGAATCAAAACAACCTGACGATTCAGCAGGTGCCTTTGCTCGGCAGCATTCCGATCCTGGGCCACTTCTTCAAGAGCACCGGCATCTCGACGACGACCAGCGAGTTGCTGTTCTTCGTCACCCCGAAGATCCTATAAGCTGGAACCTGTAGCAGGAGGGACGGCGGTAAACCGCATTCAAACCGTCCCGCCTTGCTCATTTCCCGTGATCACCTCACGCCTCGACCGGCTGCGTGCACTACTCTCCTCCGGTGAGCTTTCCGCCCAAGAGGTGGATTGCCTGCTGATCTCAGGCCCTCCCAACATCCGCTACCTCACGGGATTCACCGGCAGCAACGCCCTGCTCCTGCTGGAACCAGACTCGACGACCTTATACACCGATGGCCGCTACACTACCCAGGCCGAAGAAGAGGTGGGCAGAGCCGGGTTGAGAGTTAGAATACGGATTCCCAAGAAGGGCATCTGGCAAACCGCGCTGGAGTGCCTGAAGAAGGGTCGCGACAAAGCCGGGCGCCGTAAAGGAAAGGCCGGCTTCGACTCCAATGTGTCATATGCCCTTTACCAGAAGATTCACGAGGTCTTGGGAGAGAAGCATTTACAGCCCGTTTCCGGCTTGGTGGAGCGGCTCAGGATGGTCAAGGACGAAGCCGAGATTGATGCAATCCGTGCCTCGGCGGAGTTGAACTCGCGCGTCCTGACCGAAGTTTTGAAGCTGGTACGGGTCGGTGTGACAGAACGCGATCTGGCCGCCGAGATTGATTACCGGATGCGCCAGATGGGCGGGTCCGGGCCAGCCTTCGAGACGATTGTCGCGTCGGGCGTGCGGAGCGCGCTTCCGCACGCCCACCCAACCTCCCGCGAGATAGGGTGCTGCGAATTCCTGCTGTTCGATCATGGTACGATGTTGAATGGGTATTGTAGTGACATGACCCGCACTGTATGGGTCGGGGGTAGCATGGGGTGCGAGCCTGGACGAAAGGCTCGGGAGCTATACGCGACAGTACTGGAAGCGCATCAGCAGGCTAAGGAAGCAATCCGCGCCGGAGTTTCATCGTCTGCGGTAGATCGCGTGGCGCGACGTCCGATTGCCGCTCGCGGCTGGGGGAAATACTTCTCCCACAGCACCGGGCATGGCGTCGGTTTGGAAATTCACGAGGCTCCCCGATTAGCTGCCAGAGTAGCGGCAAAGGTCACAGATAAGCGAGGCGATAAGAATCGCGATAAGGTAAACGATAAGTTGCCGGCCGGCGCCGTGGTCACGATCGAACCAGGTGTCTACTTCCCTGGGTTTGGCGGGGTCCGGATTGAGGATATGGTAGTGGTTCGCGAGAAGGGTTGCGAAGTGTTGACGCCCTCGACGCCCTCCTACCGCGAATTGCTGGAGATTCCATGAACCTGAAAGAAATCAAAGAGATCTTGGACCTGGTGGTGGAAAAGGGGTTTACGGAGTTCGAGTTTGAACGCTCCGGGGTCCGTTTGCGTTTGAAGCGCGAAGGGCGTGCGACGCCGCAGACGATGCCATCCCAAGGACCCGTCATCAGCTACCAGCCGGTTGCCGCGCCATTGCCGGTGCCGGCTCCACCGCCATCGCAGGCTGCGATTGCCGCGCCGCCCGCCGCACCCACGGAAAACACGCATGTGGTCAAGTCGCCGATTGTCGGTACCTTTTTCGAATCTCCCTCGCCGACTTCCCCGCCCTTTGTGGAAGCGGGCTCAAAGGTGAAGGTGGGCACGGTCCTTTGCATCGTGGAAGCGATGAAGCTGATGAACGAAATCGAATCCGACGTAGCCGGTGTGGTGGTCGAGCGGTTGGTTGAAAACGGGCAACCGGTGGAGTATGGCCAACCCTTGTTCCGCATTCGCGTGTCATAAAAAATGTTCAAGAAAATCCTGATCGCCAACCGTGGGGAGATTGCCCTCCGCGTCATCTGCGCCTGCAAGGAATTAGGGATTCCCTCGGTTGCCGTGTATTCGGAAGCCGACCGCGATTCCTTACACGTCCGCTTCGCCGACCAATCGGTATGCATTGGCCCGCCGCGGTCCAGCGATAGCTACTTGAACATCCCGCGCATCATCAGCACCGCCGAAATCACTAACGCCGACGCAGTACATCCCGGCTACGGCTTTCTCAGCGAGAATCCTAACTTCGCGGAAGTTTGCGAGACCAGCCAGCTCACCTTCATTGGACCGCGCCCGGAAATCATCCGCCTGATGGGCGAGAAAGACCGCGCGAGGCAAGCCATGAAAGAAGCCGGCCTGCCAATTATCCCCGGTTCCGATGGCGCCATATCCACGGAAGACGATTTACGCGCGATCGCCCGGGAGTTAGGCTATCCAGTGTTGATCAAGGCTGTAGCAGGCGGTGGTGGGCGCGGCATGCGCATTGTCCGCAACGGGGAAGAGCTAGAGCCGTCCTGGAATGCAGCGAGGCACGAAGCCGGTCTCGCGTTTGGGAACTCCGATGTCTACATCGAGCGCTTCATCGACCGTCCCCGGCACATCGAGTTTCAGGTGCTTGGCGACCGTCATGGACGCGTGGTGCACCTAGGCGAGCGGGAATGCAGCATCCAGCGCCGCCATCAAAAGCTGGTGGAGGAATCGCCCTCGCCGCGCATGGACGCCGATTTGCGCCGGGCGACAGGACGTCAAGTGATCAAGGCGATGGAAGACATCGGCTACACCAACGCCGGCACGATTGAGTTTCTGATGGACGAGCAAGGCCGCATGTACTTCATCGAGATGAACACCCGCATCCAGGTGGAGCATCCGGTGACAGAGATGGTCACCAACATTGACCTGGTGAAAGCGCAGATCATGCTGGCGGACGGCGCGGACATCGCGGCGGTGTTGCGCGGCGGCAATGTCCTGGAAGACGGTGGCGTGAAGCTAGTAGGCCATGCGATTGAATGCCGCATCAACGCCGAGAATCCCGAGACGTTCACGCCCTCGGCCGGAAAGATCACGGCGCTGCATTTACCGGGCGGCACCGGAGTCCGGGTGGACACGTTTGCATACAGCGAATGCGTAATCCCGCCCTACTACGATTCGCTGATCGCGAAACTGATCGTACGCGGCCGCGACCGCGATGAAGCGATCAGCCGCATGTCGCGCGCGCTGGAGATGTTCATTGTGCAAGGCATCTACACCTCAATCCCCCTGCAGCAGAAAATCATGCACCATCCCGATTTCGTGTCCGGCAACATCGACACTAAGTTCATCGAGCGGATGAATCAGTAAGGCAAACGTGCCATGATCGTAGGACTGTTGCTGTCGCTTCTCTACGCAAGCCTCCCTCCTATTAAAGCTCGCGCGACCACCGACGTGATTACCTGCGAGGAAAGGCCTGTTCGCCAACGCAGCCCGCTCCTCAAAGATTCTTCGGGACGCTATCGTGTCGTCGCGGAGATCGTGCTCCGCCCTAATCCTGGAGGCGAAAACTGCCGGGTCATCTGGAACCTGCGGCAAGCGAAGGCAGCAGGAACCTGGCACTCGATCGAAATTCTGGATGACGAGGGAAACACGCTCTCCGAGCAAGAGCTTGAGATTCTCGGATTCACGCCCAATAACGAGAAGCTGGTTTTGCGCACACGACGTAGCGAGGGCGACTCCGATCTATACCTGCTTGTGGTGGTGACGCTTGCAACGGAACGGCTTCGAACCTACGATCTTAAAGACTTTCTGCGTGGAAAGCGGGAGGAGAATTGTCCTGTGAATCTTGTCCCAGAAGGAATCACTGCGGAAGGATGGGTCGTCGTTCACCCGTATTCGGGCGAGGATCTCGAGCCAGGCCAAAGACCTTGCATCGGCGAGACGACATGGATTTACGATCCGGAGACGAAACGTCGTAAGCTCGCTCCTAATCCACCATTGCTGAAGCTCAGCGGGACACTGAGCGCCAATCGCTGAATCAGGAGCAATCACTCCTGGCGTAGAGCCATTCCTGGGTCTGCGGCTGCAGCTCGAAGCGCGGGAGGAAACATCGCCAGCAATGCTACGCCGATCAGTAGTAGCGAGACGCCGGCGTAGACGGCCGGATCGAAGACCGTGAAGGCCACCGGCGTCGAGCGGAAGACGCGCCAGAGGACGCCGGCGCCGGCGAAGGTCAACACTGTGCCGGCCAGCAATCCAATCAGGACCGGCTTGATGCCGGGAGCCAGCACGCATCGTACGATGTCCTTGCGCCTCGCGCCAAGCGACACGCGAATCGCTAACTCGCGGCTGCGCTGGCTCACCGTGAAAGATGCCAGACCGAAGACGCCGACCATCGCTAAGAGCAGCGCGATCGCGCCAAGACAAGCCACCATGCCGCTGATCGTAGAGAATCGCGAACCCATTTCCTCCATTTGCGATTGCAGAGTACTCGGCAGGCCGGTCTGTTCCGGATCCAACTGAGCGGCGACGGCTCCTACCGAGCGCGCTACAGTGATGGCATCACCGTGAAATCGAATAAACATGCTTGCTCCGGGAGCGTTGCCCGCCAACAAACGATAGTAGAGCAGCCGCTCCCCCGCCCCGAAGCGGATGTAGTCGGCGTCGCGGGCAACTCCGATAACGGTCGCTCCGGCATGGGTCTTGTCGTTGTAGGTCTTGCCGAGGGCATCATGATTCGGCCAAAGCTGGCGCTCCAGGGCCTCGGTGATGACCACAGCGGACGCATCACCCGGTTGGAATCCGCGTCCGCGCATGATCGGGATTCTCAACGCGTCGAAGAACCCGGGTGAGACGGAATTCACCAGAACCTCGTCCTCACCCTTGTCGGCGAAGGGAGCCAGCGTCGCGAAACCTGTGGCCTCGACGCCAGGCAGCGAGCGAATCCGCTGCTCCAGTTCCGGCGACGGCCGGTTCGCCAGATGCATTACTAGCGACTGGGCCTCGAATCCCGCGCCATGGAGCGCCGTGAAACGCGCACGAACAAACAGCGCCGCGCCGGTCAGCAATACTAAGCTCATCGCCACCAAGGAAGCGAGTTGAACGCCCGAGATGCGGGCAAAGCGCGGCTCCTTCTTCAAGGATGGCGTCAAGTCGGAACGGAACGACTCCGCGGCGGGTCCGAGACCGGCGATGCATCCAGCTAACAACGTGACTCCCGCGAGATAGGCAAAGATCACCCAGTCCGGCTGCACGGGATAGTGAGGGGCCCGCCACATCACTCGCTCGAAGGCGGCGGGAATCCAGTAAGCAAGGATCGCGCTGAGGCCGCCGGCCGTGCCGGAGAGCAGCACCCCCTCGGTCAGCAGCATCCGCACCAGCCGGGCCCGATCGGCGCCTAGCGCGCGGCGAATTACGATCTCCTGTCGGCGCGACGCGGCGCGCGACATCAACAGCGTGGTCACGTTGGCGCAGGCCAGCAGCAGGACGAGGGTCAGCGCGCCCATCACCAGCGGCATCACAAACAGCATTTGCGCGCGCGCATCCGGATGCTGCGCGAACGATCCATTGGTCAAGACGACGTGCTGATGGTTCGTCCCAATTGCGTTTATCTCTCTCTCCGCGTCGGCTCGCGAAAAGCCCGGCCTCAGGCGTCCTTCAACGATCAACCAAGGGACGTCTGGTTCTTGAAACAGGTCCCGGCCTGCAAAGAACGGGCTGGCACTTGTGTAAGGGATCCAAATGCCCGGGCCGCGAAGACGGCCGGCAAAGCGGGCTGGCGCGACTCCCACCACCTGGAACGGCCGGCGATTGAGACGAATCCGGGAACCAATAATGCCAGCATTCCCAAAAAAACGACTTCGCCACAACTCTTCGCCGATGATGACGGGAGCGATGTCCGGCGACGTCTGGTTCGGCGCGCAATCCGCCGCGCCGAAAAGCCTTCCCTGAACGGGCCGCTCCAATCCATAAAGGGAAAAGAAGTCGCAGGTGACGAGCAGCGTGAGATCGTGCATATTCCGGGGCATCCCGATCACCGTTCCGGGCTGAAGCCGATCACGATTCCGGGCTGATGCCGATCAGCATTCCGGGGTGATTCCGATCAGGATTCCGGCGGGAAGCCGATCAGTTTTCGGCACTTCCCGGAATGGTGATCGGCATCCCCGGAATCGCCATCGGGAAACGAAGGGGCGAAAAAGTAACGCTGGACAATCCCGAGCAACAGGAGCTTCCACTGAACGTGGAGGATCCGATTGCCGACCCTGAGGATGTCCATGCGCAAGACCCAAGAAGTACTCCGCCTGCACTTCGAACTGAAACTAGGCCAACGCCAGATCGCTCGCAGTTGCGGGATCGGCCAAAGCACCGTCCACGATTGCCTGAAACGAGCCGGGGCGGCCGGCGTGAGCTGGCCGCTACCATCCGATTGGAACCAGCAGCGGCTGGAAGAAGCGCTCTACGGAACCGTGTTGCGAGAATCACCGGCGGAGAAAACGCTGCCGGACTTCGCGGCGATTCAACACGAACTGCAAACGCACGCGCACTTGACCCTGTTGCTGATCTGGCAGGAATACCGCGAGGCGAACCCGGCCGGCTACGGCTACAGCCGTTTCTGCGAGTTGTATCAGCGCTGGCGCAAGCATCTGGACGTGGTGCTGCGCCAGGATCACGTTGCAGGTGAAAAGGTGTTCGTCGATTATGCCGGAGCGACGATCCCGATTTACGATCCGCAAAGCGGTGACGTGCGGCAGGCTGCCCTTTTCGTGGCCGTACTGGGCGCCAGCAGTTACACCTTTGCAGAAGCCACTGAGAGCCAGCAACTACATTGCTGGTTGAGTTCGCACATCCATGCTTTCGAGTTCTTCGGGGGCGTACCCAAGATCGCGGTTCCCGATAATCTCAAGAGCGGTGTCGATCGCGCCTGCCGCTACGAGCCGGATCTGAACCGCAGTTATCAGGAGATGGCCGCGCATTACAACATTACCGTGATTCCGGCACGCCCGCGCAAGCCGCGCGACAAAGCCAAGGTCGAGGCGGGTGTACAAGTCGTACAGCGCTGGATTGTGGCCGCGCTGCGGCACCATCGCTTCTTCAGCCTGGAAGAGGCCAACGAAGCGATTCGAAGGCTGCTGGAAAAACTGAATCAACGCCCGTTTCGCAAACGCGAAGGTTGCCGCGCCAGTTTGTTTGCGGAACTGGATCGTCCGGCCTTGCAATCGTTGCCGGTGGCGCGCTATGAGTTCGCCCAGTGGTCCACCGCGCGCGTCAACATCGACTATCACGTGGAGCTTGATCGCCACTACTACAGCGTTCCTTACACGCTCACCGGGCAGCAAGTGGAGATCCGCGCTACGCTGACCACGGTCGAGATCCTGCATCGCGGCCAGCGCGTTGCGGCCCATCGTCGCGATCGCCAGGCGTATACGGCCAGCACCAACAACGACCATCGTCCCAAGAGTCATCAACGCCATCTGGAGTGGACGCCGTTGCGCCTGGTCAACTGGGCCCAGACGGTCGGTCCGCAAACGGCGCAGTTGTTCGCGCGCATTCTGGAATCGAAGAAACATCCGGAGATGGGCTATCGCTCATGCCTGGGGATTTTGCGATTGGGAAAAAGCTACACTCATCCGCGTCTGGAAGCGGCAGCCCAACGCGCGCTGGCAACCGGCGCGTGTTCCTATCGCAGCGTCAAGTCGATGCTGCTTTGCGGCTTGGACTCGCAGCCACTGGAAACTCCCGAACCGCGACCGCCTGTCGATCACGACAACATCCGCGGCGCTTCCTACTTCGATCCTTCTGCTCCGGGTCAGTAACCCACATTCTTTCAGGAGAACTTATGCTCAATCAACAAACCATCGAGAAGTTATTAACACTCCGTCTGCGTGGCATGGCCGATGCCTTCCGCGCTCAACTCGAACAGCCTCCCACCGATCTCAGTTTCGAAGAACGCTTCGCTCTGCTGGTTGATCAACAATGGAACTGGCGTCAGAATCGCGCGTTGCAGCGTCGCTTGCACAACGCCAAACTACGCGGCCAAGCCTGTGTGGAGGATCTGGACTGGCGTACGCCGCGCGGTTTGGATCGCGCGCTGCTGCGCGGTCTGTTGACCGATTCCGATTGGGTCCGCCGGCATCAGAATCTCTTTCTGTTAGGTCCAACCGGTATCGGCAAGAGCTTCTTGGCGGTAGCTCTGGCGCAAAAAGCTTGTCGTGACGGCTTCACCGCACTCTACACACGCGCGCCGCAACTGTTTCGCGATCTGGCTTTGGCTCGCGCGGACGGCAGTCTGCGTGCCTTGCTGGCGCGCTGGTCTCGTGTCGACGTGCTGATCGTCGACGATTGGGCCATGGCTCCGCTTTCCGAATCGGAACGTCGCGACTTTCTGGAAGTTTGCGAGGACCGCTATCAACTGCGCTCCACGAT
>Ga0207147_1124_pt1 | contig 11859 bp, 8 predicted proteins | sample Alteio_BWMinHeat_33_FD_153551 | JGI IMG/M metagenome (GOLD analysis project Ga0207147, IMG submission 153551) | Enriched cells from forest soil in Barre Woods Harvard Forest LTER site, Petersham, Massachusetts, United States -... | ecosystem: Environmental > Terrestrial > Soil > Temperate forest >... | reverse complement strand
CTGGACACATAAATATTATTAACATCGAGCATCATGAAAACATCGGCTTTTTCAACCACCGCTGAATAAAATTCCCATTCAGGCATCTGGTCTTCCTGAAACGCTACATAGGAAGATAAGTTTTCAAGGGCAAAGGGAATTTCCAAGAAATCCTGCACTATCCTAGCCCGTTCGGCCACATAATCGATCACACTTTGAGTATATGGAAGTGGTAAAAGATCATGATAATGGGCCCCAGGCAGCCTTCCCCAGCAAAGATGGTCTGATAGCCATGGCGTCTTCGTGATCTTCGTCAGTTCCTTTAATTTTTTTAAATAATCAAAATCGAGAGGATCAGGTCCGCCTATCGAAAGCGACACTCCATGCTGGGCGACAGGATATCTCTCCAAAATCCTACGGAGGACCTCCATGGGTTTTCCGCCGCCATACATGTAGTTTTCACTGATAATTTCGAACCAGTCTATATCAGGTTTGCTATTGAAAATGTCTGTGTAGTGTGGAACCCTAAGGCCTATCCCGATCCCAAGATTAGGAATATTTGCGTTTTTTTTCATAAAAATAGGAATTAAGAGGAAGGTTAATGAGTCATGAAGCACATCAGCCTTCATGACCCAGAATAAAACAAGTACTTTTAACGGCCATTATGGTTTTTTTGTGCAGCAGGAGTGCTCACATTTGCCCGCTTGCCTGCCATTTTATCTCGAACGAGCTTTACTGCCAAGTTTTTATCTGAAAAGGCGCATTTCCCCTGGCCTTTGCAAGGACCCTTGCCCGCGCAATCATTTTTCTCTGTCTGGCATGCGTTCAACCCTTTGCATTCATTAGTCCCATCGCATCTTGAACTTGCCACTAACAATGCCAGCCCCTTGCCCTTAGCATCCAAGCTTTGGTACATCTTCACGCCTTCAGGAGTAAGCTGCAACAAAAGCTCGTCTTCACTCATGACGTGGTAGCCAACATTTCCTTCATTGCGGTCTTCATCTGGTGTATGGGTCGAAGCGGATCCGCCATTGGTTTTTCCATTAGAAGCAGCAGCATTGGCCGCCAACGGGCTTGCTACAAGAGCTCCGGTTGCTATTCCAGTGAGAGCCAGGTTGATAAAATCTTGCCGTTTCATGATTTCACTCTTATTTGTCAAAGGGGTTAAAAACCAAAGAGCTGGGGGACCAGCTCTTTGGCAATGATTATGTTGTCAATTCAACACAAAATATTAATAGCCGCTGCCGCGAGGAGCGTTTGTTTTTGAAGCAGCTTCTGCAGCTTTTACAGCTTCATTTTTGTCTCTATATGTATTTTGTGCAGCGAATTGTCTGGCTAATTGCTTGCCATATGTATTCAAACGCTGATAGGCGTCTTTGCCATTCTTATCTAATTGTGGGAGCAATTCGCTTTCTGGAATCTCTTTAGCACCTTGCATTGTTGTTTGTGTGCCGAGCATTTGTTGATCTCTGCCCATCATTGGCTGGTTGCTAAACTGTTGGTCTCTCTGCCACTGTTGTGTTGGCTGAGATTGTTGCTGCCACTGTGGTTGTTGTTGTTGTGCGCTTGGGTCCATATAAGCTTGTTGTGGGCCCCAGCTTGGCTGTTGTTGTGGGTAGCTTGGTCTTTGTCCACCGCAGCCTTGTGAAATATAACCTTGTGGAGCAGGGTTGTAATTTCTTGGTTGTTGACCGCCGCAGCCATGATTTGTATAGCCTTGAGTTTGCATTTGGATAGAATCGTTTGCATCAGCTGTGAAGTTTTTTGGTTGTTGACCGCCGCAGCCTTTACCTGCACCGCCGCAGCCAGCAGCTAAAGTGATGCCTGAGTCTGAGATATTTGCATCAACAGGAGTTTGGGAAGCAAATAGCATACCGCCTGCCATGCCCATTAAAGCTAGCTTTTTAAAATTAGACTTATCCATAAATGATCCTTGTTTAAATTTTTTTCCTTTGTACGAGCACTCAATGCGGAAATATACGCAGAGAGGTTTCCCTTAAAAACTATTTAACATTATTAAAAAGATTTAACAAGAGTTTTTTTGTTGAAGTGCTCGAGTGCCAAGTGCTGGGTGCCGAGTGAAATTGTTACAAATCATTGAGTATTAATTACGTAAATAAAAATTAAAAGACAAATGACCTTAACGACAAAACGACCATAACGACACTAAAGACCTGAAGGACCTTAACGACTTGAACGACAATTTTTTTATCTTTGATATAGCTCCAATTTTTTGAGATTAGCCAAGTTTACTTCATTCGTTGAGCAAAACTGGGAGATTAAGTAATTGTCGTTAAGGTCGTTAATGTCCTTAAGGTCATTAAGGTCGTTTTGTCGTTAAGGTCTCTTTTTCTATGGTTATTTTTACAGTATTATCGACAAGATATGTTTTGATATGCTAAAATAATCCAACATTTTATAAGCAAAATTATGAAACTAACCAATAATAAAATTTATCTAGCTTTAATCTTTGCTTCGTTGGGACATTTTTTAGTCGATTTTATGATCGGCATCCTTCCGGTCTACAAAACGATGCAGGGTTTAGACATAGCAAAAGTCGGTCTGATTGCCGGATTATGCGCCTTCATAGGCGAGGGCGTTCAAATTTATTTTGGCCCTCTGGGAGATAAAGGCTATCGCAAACTGTTATTAATGCTTGGACTGGCCGGTTCGGTAGGAGCATGTTGTTTTTCTTATACGACTGACTATACATTGATATTTCTCATGTATTTAATGACTTGCATAGGATCAGGGGCATTCCACCCCTCAGCAGTCGGTATTATCAGTAATTTGACGGCGACCAAAAAATCGCTGTTTATTGGAATTTTTGCTGCAGCGGGCGCCTTTGGGATTGCCACCAGCCAGCTTATTTTCGCCAATACCTTTGTATGGCTGGGCGGCCATACGCTAGTGTTGGGAATTCCAGCTTTTATCCTTATTTTCTTTGTCTGGCGTAAATTACAAGAAGCTCCTTCAAAGGCTCCAGTTTCAACGGAAAATCGGCTGACATTATTTCGCAATTTTTTTAAGCGAAAAGATCTAAGAAACTTATATTTCGCCACAGTTTGCAATCAATCTCTAGCTTGGGGTTTGATTTTCCTTTTGCCCGATGCTTTGAAATCTATGGGCTATGATTCATGGATATATCTTGGGGGCGGCCACCTATTTTTTGTCATAGGGGGCGCTTTCGCAATGGCCCCTGCAGGATACTTAGCTGACCTTTATTCACCAAGAGTAGTGATGCTGACATCTATTGCGGTAGGGGCCACAGCCCTTTATATATTTTTATTCAGTCCAATGTTGCCTGTCTTTGCATTATGTTCAGTTTTATTTGTGGCAGGAGCTGCGATTGGACTAAATAATCCGGTGGCAGTTTCGTTTGGCAACAGATTGATGCCTGAGCATCCTGGAGTGGTCAATGCCTGTCTTATGGGCTTAGTGTGGTGTATATCTGAAGGGATCGGACAGACCGGTGGAGGGCTGTTAACCACACTTTTTGAAGATAATGCGCCAGTCAAAGCCCTTATGATCCTTGGTTTTGTCTGCGTGCCCCAATTTGCCGCAGCCTTTGCCTTGCCGGACAAAGCGGAAGAAACTAAACCCCAAATCGAAACCGCTTAGTGAGTTTTTCATGAAAATTATTCTATTTCATATTATTGCCGGTATTTTTCTTTGCTCTTCGATTTATGCAGATGATCTTGATCAATTGCCTTTACTGAAGGTCCGCCAGCCCAATTGGAAAAGGGAAACGCTAGAAGTTTATGCTGATGGAAGCATTAAGACAGCCTTATTTTATGAGCCGGTGGCAGGCACTAATTCAGATCAGCCGGTAAAACTCATAGCTTATTACGAAAATGGCAAGCCGCGCAATGAAACAGACTTGATAGTGATCTCTAAGGATGATCCGAGGGCCGTTGAGCTTAAAACGACATTGCTGCCGCATGGCGCATATGTAAGCTACCATGACAATGGGGTGATTGAAAGTGTTTCGAATTATCAATATGGAGCCCAGAACGGCATACAGAAAACGTTTTTTGATACAGCGTCAGTAAAAACGATTGAAAACCGGAACGCTGGTGTTCAGGACGGGATCTATGAATCTTATCATATCAATGGCCGCCTGGCAGAAAAAGGGGATTATGTAAAGGGCAAACGGGAAGGTATCTGGGAACGTTTTTATTCTAACGGGGAACCGTCTGCAACCCTTAACTATCAGGCCGGTTTGCTGCAAGGCGAGGTCAAAGAATGGTATGACAATGGGTCTCTGCATTCGACGCAGTATTATCAGAACGGTCTTTTGCACCGTGAAAGGAATCTTCCAGCCTACACTGAATATTATCCCGACAGAAGTTTAAAAGAAGTTTCATATTATATTCTGGGAACACCTGTTGGCAAAAAAGTCAGTTATCATGCAAATGGGAAGGAACAAAAGGTCGTTTTTTATAATAATGGCCTTCAACATGGCTGGGAAAGGATTTATAGTAGCGAAGGAAAAATAGAGGGCGAAGGAGAATTCTCCAGAGGTCATCCAATAGGCTTTCACTGGAAGAATTTTCCTGGTGGACAAAAGGCTGTGGAAGCTCGCTATGACAAATCAGGTTTTTTGGAAGCTCCGATAAAAGAATATAACGAAAAAGGACTCCTTATAGCTGAATACAAACACCATCAAGGGCACCTGGAAGGGGACTTTTTATCCTGGCATCCAAATGGCGAACTGAAAAAACGTTATCACTACGAAAAAGGTGAACTAGAAGGCCTGCAAGAGGAGTTTGCCGACAATGGACAATTGCTGATGCGTGCATCATATAAGCAAGGTTTAAAGAATGGTCTTCTTGAGACTTTTTATTTAAATGGGACGACTAAGGAAAACTCAGCTTATGCCAACGGCAAAAAGAATGGCGGTCATAAAAAATGGGACGAATCCGGGCAAATAATTCTCCAGGCCGAATATGACAATGATCAACCTCTCGGCGTGGCTCAAGAGTGGTTTCCGACAGGAATTTTGAAAAGCAAGACGTTTTATAAAGATGGGGAAATTAACGGTGAAATAGAATCTTATTATTCAAATGGACAGCTGCAAAAAAAAGCCTCATACGTGCAAGGCACTCTTTCCGGTGATATGACCGCCTGGCATGAAGATGGGAGCCTGTTTCAAAAAGAGCACTATGACCGAGGAAAGCCTGTTGGAGTTCATAAAGAATATTATGCAAATACTACCCAGACTATAGCTAAGGAAGTTACTTACGAAAACGGCAAACTTTCCGGTGAACAAAAAAGCTATTATAACAATGGTAAGAAAAAAGCCTTTATTAACTATAAGAATGGCATGCTTCATGGCAAGAAATCAATTTGGACAAAAGAGGGCGAGCTTGTTGAGGAAGCCAATTACGAAGATGGAAATTTAGAAGGAAAATATTTTTTACTAAAGCCAAATGGCCAGGAAATTGTTTCATACTACAAAGATAACAAGCTTAATGGCGTTCACATCATTTACCACCCTAATGATCCATTCTTTGGAAAGATGAAATCATTGGAAGCCACTTATGTGGACGGCCTTCCGGAAGGCGAACTCGCTGAATTCAATGAAGCCGGGACAAAGGTTGCCAGCACTTTTTATCGTCAGGGTAAAAAAGAAGGCGTTGCCACCCTTTACGGAGTCGATGGCTACGTACATATTACAGCTGAATTTCATGACGACAACCAAAATGGTCTGGCCTACGAATATTATCCCAATGGAAAAATCAAAAAACAGGTCAACTATGTCAATGACTGCAAAGAAGGCGAGGAGTTGACTTTCCATCCTAATGACCAGCTAGCTTCCCAATATTTCTACGTTAAAAATGAGAAAGACGAAAAATGCCAGGAGTGGAATCGAAGCGGCACTTTGATATTCGAGGGAAACTACAAAGACGGCAAACGGCATGGCCCTTTTAATAAGTATGCCAATGATGGTTCGCCTATCCTTAAACAAATTTATGAGAACGATAAACTGATATCGAAAGAACGCTTTAACAAGCCTGCCGATATCGAAGAAACGGAAGAATAATCCATGCATATTGTCACAGGCATATATAAACATCGTAAATTGATTGCTCCTAAAGGAATGGTCACCAGACCCACAGCTGAACGTGTTCGCGAAGCCATATTCAATATTTGCCAATTCTATGTTCAAAACTGCGAGTTCCTGGACTTATTCGCCGGCTCAGGCGCTATGGGCATAGAAGCTCTCAGCCGCGGTGCTAAAAGTGCCACTTTCGTGGATCATAATAAGGAAAGCGTTCGCGCTATCCGTCAAAACTTGGAAAACTTGAAGGCAGAAAATTCAGCCCATGTCTTCAACGGCAATGTCTTAGAATTCATTGAACGCCAAGCCAAACGCCACAAGTCTTATGATATCATCTATGTCGATCCTCCTTATGACACAAACTTGGGCCAGGAAGTTCTCACACTCATAGATGAGACCTCCCTATTAAAGACCGGCGGAACGCTGTTTATTGAAGGTCCTAAAGATAAAGATTTTGAACAATTACCACTCAACACCCTCGAACTTGTCAGCAGCCGCCGCCTCGGCAAAGCCTTCCTCTTCCAGTTTGTGAAGAAAGAAAAAAATTAAACGCAAAGGCGCAAAGGCGCAAAGATTTTTTAGACACAGATTTCACAGATGACACAGATTTACACAGATATTTTTTTTATTTTCAAAAAATCTGTGTTTATCTGTGAAATCTGTGTCATCTGTGTCTAAAAAATCTTTGCGCCTTTGCGCCTTTGCGTTTAATCCCCTCTATAACAAAGGAGCGGGATTTTGGAGAAGCGTCGTCAGATGATGCGAAAAGGCCGCGGCCAGGTCTCCGTCGACCACGCGATGATCAAAGCTCCATGATAAATTAAGCATATCCCTGACTACAACCACTCCATTCTTTACGACAGGTTGTTTATGGATGCGGGCAATGCCCAGAATTGCCACTTCCGGATAGTTGATGATCGGGGTTGCCCACTGGCCGCCGCCTCCAAGGACTCCAAAATTACTGACGGTGATCGTAGAATCCTTCATATCGCTTGGATGCAGTTTGCCGGTCAGCGCCCTTTGCTTGAGCTGGTCATAAGCGACAATGATTTCGTGCAGACTTAACTTTTCGACGTTTTTTAAAACAGGGACAATAAGTCCTTGCTTGGTTGTAGTGGCTATGCCGATGTTTTGCTGTGAGTGGACAACCACCAAGTTTTTTTCTTTGTCGAAATAGCTGTTGACCACCGGATATTTTGTAAGGCAAAGGGACAAGGCTTTAATAATAAAAGGCATATAGGTGACTGAGATGCCTTCCTTAGCGGCTTCTTCCTTGAATGAGTGGCGAAGCTGCACAAGACGAGTCGCATCGAGCTCTTCAAAATAAGAAAAATGAGGAATAGATGCATGCGCCTCAGACATCTTTTGGGCCATTAAATTGCGTATTCCTAATAAAGGCTTTTCCTGGTCGCCATCCAGTCTGGGAATAGGCGATGTTTGAACTGCAGCAGGTTGGCTTCTACTTATATCTTCAATAGTCACACGGCCTTCCGGACCAGACCCGGAGACCTTATTAATATCAATTTCAAGATCTTTGGCCAACCTTCTTGCTGGCGGAGCAGCTAAAGCGCGTTTTCCTTCAGTCCGAAGGGATATTTCTTTTTGCTTGGGACGGCTGATTTCTTGGGGAATTTCCGGTTTATTTACCACAGCCTCTTTAGGTTGCTCTTGCGGCACACTTTCTGTGACTTCAATGTCATATAAAGGCTTATCGCGGATTGCTATCTCGCCGACAGCAAAATATTGTTTGGCAAGCTTGCCTGGATGCGGCGCAGGCAGTTCGACAGTAGCCTTATCGGTCATCACAATAACCACGGGCTCATCCTGAGCTAACGTATCGCCTGGCTGCTTGAGCCATTCGATGACCTCGCCTTCGACCACCCCTTCGCCAATATCCGGCAAATTTACGGTAAATATTTGCCCCATCTATACCTTCAACGTTTCAAGAATTGCATGTTTGACCCTTGCAGCATCTGGTAAATATTCCTTCTCCCATGAGTTAGGAAAAGGGGTATCCAAACCACAGCAACGATATATGGGGGCCTCTAAATGAAAGAAACATTTTTCCTGAATAAGAGCTGCAATCTCGGCGCCAAATCCTTGCGTTTTGGGAGCCTCATGAGCAATCACGCAACGGCCTGTTTTCTCAACAGATTCAACAATTGTGTTAATATCAAGAGGGTTTAACGTGCGCAGATTGATCACTTCGACATCAATTTTTTGTTCATCGGCCAGCTCCTGAGCGGCCTGCAAGTTCTGATGATGCTGAGCTCCCCAGCCAATCAGCGTGAGGTCTTTGCCAATGCGATCCACACTAGCTTGACCAAACGGTATTAGATAATCCTCTTCCGGCACTTCCTGCTTCAAGGAACGATAAATCCTTTTCGGCTCAAAGAAAAGGACGGGGTCATTCGATCTTATCGCTGTTGCAAGCAGCCCCTTGGCGTCGTAAGGACTTGATACCATCACTACAACCAGGCCTGGAGTATGCAGAAACTGGGCCTCAGGCGATTGGGAGTGATAGTGGCCCCCGTGAATGCCGCCGCCATAGGGAGCGCGAATGATCAATGGCGCTGTATATTGATTCCCCGTTCGATAGCGCATTTTGGCCAGCTCGTTGACAATCTGATCGTAAGCCGGAAAAATGTAGTCGGCAAATTGTATTTCACAAATTGGCTTAATCCCTTTTTGTGCGACCCCAATGCCGAACCCGATAATCCCTTGCTCTGAAAGCGGAGTATCGAAACAGCGTTCTTCGCCAAAGGCTTTCTGCAGGCCGGAAGTGACTCTGAAGACCCCTCCAAAGGCGCCGGCATCCTCGCCGAAAGTAATCAGACGGCTGTCCTTGGCAAACTCAGCATGCAGCGTGTGATTCAAAGCCTGTATGATGTTCATTACCGGCATAGCCGTTCCTTTTATGAGCAAAAATTAGACACAGATGACACAGATTTCGCAGATAAACACAGATAAATTTTAATATTTACAATTTTTTTATTTTTGAACTTATTTGTGTCCATCTGTGAAATCTGTGTCATCTGTGTCTAAAAAATCTTTGCGCCTTTGCGCTTTTGCATTTAATCATCTAAACTAACTTTTTTGATCTCATGGAGCTGCTCCTTAAGTTTTGCCGGAGCTTCGAAGTACACATGCTCGATCATCATCTCTATTGGTGGCAGCGGCGTTTCCTTGGCCTTAGCAATGGCTTGATTAATACTCTCGGTAACTTCATTGATCAACTGCTGCTCTTTTTGCTTATCCCAAAGGCCCTGTTTTTCCAAATACAGACGCAGGCGCAGGATCGGATCTTTAGCTTCCCATTGTTTAACTTCATCATCTAAACGGTATTGTGAGGGATCATCAGATGTTGAGTGCGCTCCACGACGGAACGTCATCGCTTCGATGAGCACCGGCCCTTTGCCTTCAACACAGTGCTGCCGGGCTTTTGCCACAATATCATGGACCGCGAAAAAGTCATTGCCGTCAACGCGAAAAGCCTCAATGCCGTAACCTTCGCCTTTGGAAGCAATGCCCTCACAGGCAAATTGACGGCAACAAGGCGTGGAAATAGCATACCCATTATTGCGGCAAAAAAAGATTGTTGGGACTTTCCTGACTGCAGCAAAGTTTAAACCAGCATGAAAGTCGCCCTCTGAAGTCGCTCCTTCGCCGAAATAACAGATGGCAACAATCTTTTCTTTTTGGAGCTTGATCGCATAGGCGCACCCTGCCGCATGGGGGATCTTCGTGCCAATCGGAGAAGATACTGTGACTACATTAATGCTTCTTGAGCCAAAATGATTGGGCATCTGTCTGCCATACATCAGGTCATCGCGGTCACCAAACATATGATGAATATACTGCTGGGGTGTAAAACCGCGCCAAAACATAATGCCGGCTTCGCGGTATTGAGGATACATCCAGTCTTCAATGGACAATGCCGCCGCGCTCGCGACCGAACAAGCCTCCTCGCCAAGCGAGCTCATGGCAAAAGTAATGATGCCCTGCCTTTGCAGAGTGATCATCCGATCGTCGACCAGACGGGTCATCATCATGACCTTATAGCCGCGCAGCAATGCTTCATGGGAAATTTGAGGCGTGTAGCCGGAAGCTAACTCGCCCTTCTCATTAAGATATGAAATAGTGGGAATTGGCATGATATCGTCAACCTACCATTCCTAAAAAAAAGTAGCAATAAATTTATCATTGAAAGTTAAACAGCCGGTATATTATTACCAACAGTTGCAATTGCTGTTAACGCTGATGGAACAGAAGAAGATGAAGGCCTTCCATTTATGTTGTGAGTAGATAAAGCTCTTTTTGGACTACTTGGCGCTGATATTTTCCTTTTAGCATTTGAATCGGCTTTATTCTGAGCTTTTGTAAGTCGACTTGGAGCAGTTGGCGTCAAACTGGTGACAGCTGCCGGATTAGTCGGCTTTATGACCTTAACCTTGGCCGCGACTTTTTTCCACTAGGCTTACCGCCTAGCTGGATCTCCACTTTATTTCCACCTTCTGAAGAAGGAACACGGTTTTTATATTTGTGGTACTTGCCGCAAACTTCATAGTTAAGACGTTCTTCAACGAGTTTTTTCACGTCTGCTGAAGTTGTTGATTTAGTAATTTTCCCTTCTCTGGTCAGATCACCTTTAATTGCATTGAGGATATCTAGATCATCTTTATTGCCGGCTCTAGCTCCTTTTACGATCTCATCAGCCGTTTTTGGCTGCATGCCAATCTCAGTAAACAACCTTTCCTCTTCGGCATCGAGCCCGCCCTTTTCAGGCTTATTAATGTCGCCTTGTATTTGTGAAAGTTGGAATTTTAATGATTGACTGCGTTCAGCATAATAATCTGCACTCTCTTTAGCACCTCGATCAACAGCATTTTTGTGCGCTTCGTCGGATTTATCAATTTTTCTCTGCAAGCTATCTATTTCTGATCGATTGACATTTAGATACACCTTTCTGTCTAATTTCCAATTTATCCAGTCTTCAGGGGTTTTCTTTTGAACTTTAGGATCAGCTTTAGGATTGGGCTTATAAAATTTTATTCTTCTATCAACTTGTTGATTATATTGGGCACATTTATGTGGATCTTTTAAAGTATCATCCATCTTGCTTAACTCTTTCCTATGCTCTTTAACATCTGGGTCAGTATAATTGCCGAGAGCAAGAGTACCGGATAAAAGACCAGCAGACAACACCCCAGCACATGTCAAAAGAGCGCTCATAGGCGTGCTGGCAGCTGCAAATATACCTATAAGTGCAATACCAGGGCAAAACACAGCCAGAGCAATACAAATGACAGCTAGAGCACCAAGGATTATCTCTTTCTTATAAGTATTCCAAAAATTCTGTATTTTTCTGCCAATTCCTTGAGAAGCTTTATGCAGATCATTGTCGCTGCCAAGCTCAGACCCATCCTTTCCTTTTCCAAATTCAACGCTGGTATCATTTTTTGCTTTGCCTAGCTCTAATCCTACCCTATCTCCTATTGCATCTCTTTGTGATTTAGTAGGGGCTTTTCCGAATTGTAAGGCCACTTTGCCTAGGCCATTCATGCTTGTTGTTGTGTGAGTTGACGGCTTGGCTGCAGCTGTATCTGCTGCTTTCGCAGTAGCGGCTGCTGTAGTGGCCAAAGATATTGCAGCGTTTGTAACATTATTAGCCGTTTGGATGGCGTTAGGTTGAAGGGGAGTGGGTGTGAAAGTTAGGCCAACAGTTGAAGGTGTTGTCACCGGTAAGCCAGCAGTAGCTGCGGCATGCTTTTGATCCAACTGATCCGCTGATGTTGATGTTACTGGGATAGGACCAT
>Ga0207147_1103_pt1 | contig 11882 bp, 7 predicted proteins | sample Alteio_BWMinHeat_33_FD_153551 | JGI IMG/M metagenome (GOLD analysis project Ga0207147, IMG submission 153551) | Enriched cells from forest soil in Barre Woods Harvard Forest LTER site, Petersham, Massachusetts, United States -... | ecosystem: Environmental > Terrestrial > Soil > Temperate forest >... | reverse complement strand
ATGTGGGAAAAATACAAAGGCGATGAACGAGCGATTGTCCAGGCATTTAAGACCTATGGAGTTACCGCTGATCGCGTTGTCTGGAATCGTGAAGGCATTCGTTGGACAGATTATAGCGCAGTTTTAATACGGTCCACATGGGATTATTGCAGGGATGGTAAATTTGAAAGATTTATCTCTGTTTTAAGAAATATTGATTCCCTCGGAGTCCCCTTATTTAATTCCTTCGAGACTGTTCTTTGGAACAGTCGCAAAACCTATCTTAAAGAGCTTGCTGCCAAAGGCGTGCCCTGCATTGAGACCATTTGGCTGGAAGGTAAAAATATCAAGTTATTACCGGAGTTAATACAGAATCAAAATTGGACCGAGTGCGTTCTTAAGCCTACTGTATCGGCAGGAGGCTTCAATACTTTTCGAATCAGAAATGGCAATGTAGCTTCAGTCATGGAGGAAGCAGAAAAAACTGGTATCCAAGAATGGATGTTGCAACCTTTTATACCTGAAATTGTGGAAGAAGGCGAGTGGTCATTCATCTTTATCGATGGAGAGCCTGTTGTCACCGACATCTTGAAAAAACCTGCAAAAGGAAACTTCTTGGTGCAGGACCTCCATGGCGGCACCATCCATCGTGTAAAACCTGCTGAAAAACTAGTTAAACAAGCGCAGGTAATTTTTCACCAAATGCAAAGAGATCCGCTGGTGGCACGCGTTGACCTTGTCGACACTAAAACGGGTCCACGAGTAATGGAAATTGAAATGATCGAACCGTTTCTTTTTTTTGACCATGCCAACTCTCTTGCCAAGACTTATGCCTGGGCAACAGTTAGACGCCTGCATACCATGAACAAATTGTTCGCCTGCACCATTAACAAACAAGAATTCACTTTTGTAGCCACCGAGCTAGCGCGCTTCCGCGAAAAGATCGGTGTCCTGCATAAAAAATTCCTAAATCAGCCCGCAAAACATGCTGTCAAGCCTGAACTTTTTATCGAGGGTGAAAAAATTAAACCTGTTAATAACGACAATGATTTTCCTAAAACGATAACAAATTACAAAGTCACGGTTACATACAATACTTATGAAGAGTTAAAAAATGCTCTTGAAGTTATTGGTGAGTCAGTTTGCTCAATATATGCCACTTTTTTAACTGAGGAAGGACATAAAACAAGAAGTCCTCATTTGTTCTTTTATGAATACCCCACACGTTTTCCAACACTAGATCAGGTTGAAAATTTTAAAAAGCGTTTAAAGAATGCAATTATAGAAGCTCTTTTAGAAGACCCCTGGCATGTCCATTATGCTGGTTTTTTCCTCAAAGTTGACACATGGCCGCAAGCCACCCTATTTAGAATTTTAAGTGAGAGCGGCATTGATCTGTTAGAATTTGAAGCCAGCAAATTGTTTCCTCAGAACACAACGACCTTTCTGCGACACTATCAAGAAGATAAAAGCATTCAAATCACATTGGTCGGCGGCAATGAATGGTTAAAGAAAACACCTGAGGTTATGATATGACCTATTTTCCATTTAATAAATTATCAACATCATTACTCAATGATATCTATTCTTATTTGCCTGAAAATAGCCTTGCCCAACTCAAGCCAGTTGCTCCTTTTTTTAATACGACTGTTTCAAAATTTGCAGAGCTTTATCCGGCAAATCAAATGTGTCTTTTAAGCGATCGCGCAATACAGCCCAATGACCTTGAGTTCCTGTGGACAGGGAAAACGAAAAGACAAGATGGACCGAAGTTCAGAATAGCCATGCTGACTTGCGGTATGTGGGAAAAATACAAAGGCGATGAACGAGCGATTGTCCAGGCATTTAAGACCTATGGAGTTACCGCTGATCGCGTTGTCTGGAATCGTGAAGGCATTCGTTGGACAGATTATAGCGCAGTTTTAATACGGTCCACATGGGATTATTGCAGGGATGGTAAATTTGAAAGATTTATCTCTGTTTTAAGAAATATTGATTCCCTCGGAGTCCCCTTATTTAATTCCTTCGAGACTGTTCTTTGGAACAGTCGCAAAACCTATCTTAAAGAGCTTGCTGCCAAAGGCGTGCCCTGCATTGAGACCATTTGGCTGGAAGGTAAAAATATCAAGTTATTACCGGAGTTAATACAGAATCAAAATTGGACCGAGTGCGTTCTTAAGCCTACTGTATCGGCAGGAGGCTTCAATACTTTTCGAATCAGAAATGGCAATGTAGCTTCAGTCATGGAGGAAGCAGAAAAAACTGGTATCCAAGAATGGATGTTGCAACCTTTTATACCTGAAATTGTGGAAGAAGGCGAGTGGTCATTCATCTTTATCGATGGAGAGCCTGTTGTCACCGACATCTTGAAAAAACCTGCAAAAGGAAACTTCTTGGTGCAGGACCTCCATGGCGGCACCATCCATCGTGTAAAACCTGCTGAAAAACTAGTTAAACAAGCGCAGGTAATTTTTCACCAAATGCAAAGAGATCCGCTGGTGGCACGCGTTGACCTTGTCGACACTAAAACGGGTCCACGAGTAATGGAAATTGAAATGATCGAACCGTTTCTTTTTTTTGACCATGCCAACTCTCTTGCCAAGACTTATGCCTGGGCAACAGTTAGACGCCTGCATACCATGAACAAATTGTTCGCCTGCACCATTAACAAACTAGAATTCACTTTTGTAGCCACCGAGCTAGCGCGCTTCCGCGAAAAGAACGGTGTCCTGCATAACAAATTGTTAGACAAGCCTGCTAAACACGCCGTCAAACCAGAGATATTTTTAGAGGGACGCTCTGTTAAACCTGAACTCTCCCTTCATGGCGAGAAAATTGTGCCTCTTCCGCAACCTGACTTTCCAAAGACTATAACTAACTACAAAGTAACCATTAAATATAACCAGTATGATGAACTTTTAAAAGCTGTTGAAGTCATTTCTGAAGCAGTCACAGAAATATATGCGCAATATTTAAGCCCTCAGTATCACGAGCCAAGGGAAGACATTTCCAAATTAAGCCTTAAAGTTTTATCCGGAAAGCTATTCTTCTTTCAATATCCAAATAAATTTCAATATCCAAATAAATTTCCCGATGAAACCCAGATAGAAAGATTTAAAAGCATATTAAAAAATTACATTGTAACGACGTTAACCGCCGGCGATAGAGATTTTGATAATGTTAGCCTCTCCTGCGAATGTGCTCCAGTAGACAAGTTGCACCATTGTCTATTAGATGCAGGCATATCATGGTCAAATGACATACAGCTCAATCGACTGTTTCCGGAACAGACATACATCAAGATCAAGCGATGGACCAAAAGACAGGAAATACAAATACAAATGTCGGCTACCTATGTATAAGTTAAAAATACCGTAATTTTTACGGTTAAATATATTAAATTTTTTAGGCTATTATTTTAATAAAAAATTTAATAAATAAATTAGGATAATATGAGTAATTTGAATCACTTAGTTAAGAATTATACAATGAAGTATAACAGCAGAATAAAGAAGATATGTTCTCCTTTAACAGACAGTCTGCCCATTGTAGTATTTGACTACTACAGCATAGAGGAAGATGGACGCTTTGTTTCCTTATCCAATAAACCGGAAGCCTTAGAGCATTACTACTCCGAAAAATTATTTATCAATAACCCTTACTTAACTCATCCGAAACTTCTTTCGTCTGGATACACGATCATTTCTTCTACTAAAGACGCTTCCTTTAGAGACCAGGAAACCAAATGCTTTGAAAAATATGGCCATGGCGATCCTTTGCTTATTCTGCGTAAAAAAGAAACCATAGTTGAAGGATTTTTCTTTGCCCCAGACATCAAATTCTCTAATCCATCAATCTATTTTCCAATATTGGAGCATTTGAACAAGTTTTCTAACTACTTTGTTCAGGAAACTCAATGGCTTATCAATAAAATTAAGAGCGAAAACTACAATTTAAAGGATGAAAAAGGGCAATGCTTTTTTCAAAGAGATGCCGGTGAAGTGTTGTCAAGCGAAGACGACGCTTCGAAAAAGTTTTTAAAGGCCATCTATCCACTATCCAGAAGGGAAATGCAGTGCCTAGAGATGTTCAAGCAAGGTTATTCTGCTCAGTCGACAGGAGCTATCTTAGGCCTTTCTCAAAGAACCGTGGAATACTATTTTGAGAAAATCAAAGATAAACTTGGTTGTACTTCTAAGTGGGAATTGCTTACTAAGTAAAAGAAAGTGCTTAGTGCATAGTTCTTAGTGCTTAGTTCTTAATGTGCAAAGTGCTTTTAAGTGAATGATTCTTCTCTTGCTCCGGAGGAGCATAATATTTGTAGCCCATAGTGTAGCGCCAAAGGCGCAAACTATGGGTAAGAATCCTATAATAAAAAAAGCCCTGGAAGGGCGTAATAAATTATTTTATTACGCCCTTCCAGGGCTTTTTTTTTATCTAAGCTTTCCCACAGTTTGCGCCTTTGGCGCTACACTGTGGGCTACAAATATTATGCTCCTCCGGAGCAGTTAAAGCACTGAGTACTTTGAACTAGGGACTAAGAACTAAGCACTAAGCACTTCCATTACAATTTTGCGTTTGTTGGATTAACGTATTCGTTAGTAAATTTGATGCTCTTTTCAAACTCCTTCCATTTTTTATGACTCTTCATTTTTTCCAAAAGCTTTTTGAAGCCTAAGGACTTTTTAAAATAATCATTTACATATTCTTGACAAATTTATTTCCTTTGCAGATATTGCAATTTTAGTCATTAACATGTAACTCGAGGGATATATGAAAAAGCTATTTTTCTATTTAATCACAATGCTGTTCTTAACGTTGAGATTGGCGGCTGAGGAAACTCTATCACTGGATTCCCTTGAGGAGATTTTTTGTACCTATGAACCCATCGAAATGAGTCATCACCATAAAGATAGCAATGAATCTGATCTGAAAAAACATCATCATTTTAAACGCAAAAAAGTTGATGAAGGCTCTCGTCCTCTCATTGAGCCTACAAATTTACTTGAAGCAACAAGTATCAACTGGTCTGGGTATGTAGCGGCGACATTGCTTGCTTCGCCAGCCAGAGGGACGGTAACCAACGTTTCTGGATCCTGGACAGTCCCAACATTACATCCTACACCGGACAATTCCTTTGCTGCCTATTGGGTAGGGATTGATGGCTTTAAAAGCACAACCGTTGAACAAATAGGAACTTTAAGCGAATGGGTCAATAACAGACAAGTGAACTGGGCATGGTTTGAAATGTATCCCAATCCCTCCTACCAGATCGTTGGCTTCCCTGCTGGTCCTAACGACGTGCTGGCCGGAAATGTAACATATGCTGGAAATAATGTGTTTAAAATGACCCTGATCAACTATACCAAAAAAGTTTTTGTCACAATTCCAACTTTCTACACCACTTCTAGAAGCGCAGCAAGATTATGCGCAGAATGGATTGCAGAAGCACCGTCATCGAGTTCCGGCGTATTGCCTCTGGCAAATTTTGGCAAGGTGGTATTTACAAACTGTTTGGCTACCATCAATGGTTTTACAGGTCCTATCAATAGCCCAAGATGGCAAAACACCAGCCTTAATATGGTGACTCCGCAAGGAATTTTAAAAGCTGTCACCTCGCCGCTGATCAACAATGAAAACTTCACAGTTACCTGGGAGCATGAGTAGGAAGGATAAACGAGTTGTGGACATGGTGGACGTTGTGGACGAAGTGCGTAACCAGGGCGTCCCGCCCTGGCAATATGTGTTTCACGACGCCAGGGCGGGACGCCCTGGATACGCATTTTGTCCGCTAAGTCCACTAAGTCCACTACGTCCACCCTTTTAAAGTTTATTTGTCTTTAATGGACTCAAGGTCAGCAATTAATTTTTTAATGGACTTATTGTTTGGATACTTGGCTATTGCGGCATCCAATTTTTTGTAACCAGCTTTTTCGGGGTGCATTATTCGAGCCACACAGACTCTTGAAGCAACATATGGCATAATGACCATCTTGTTGACCAAAGTATCAATTTCGGCAGGGTGCATTTTTTCCAAAATTTCGTTCAGCAGCAAGGACTTGAGCTCTGGCACCTTTGATTTCGATACCTTCCTATTTGCATAATCAAAATAACAGACTCCAAAGAAAGTGCAGAAACGAATCATCATTCCGACTTGATCTTTTGGTTCAGCTTCTTGCTGACAAAGTTTTATCACCTGTTCAGCCATGACCTTTCTTGTTGTTTCATTTGTAATCAAAGCAAGAACTTCACCAATGCCATGCAAGGACATAAACTCCCCGGACCTTGGATCTTCCAAAGGTATGGGGCTATCTTCTCTGGCGTCGACTGATCTATTCAAATTCATGAATTTCAGAGTCTCACCAATAACTTTGAGAAGGTGTTCCGCAGCCTCATGGCTTCCAAACTTGTCTGAAGAGATCTTGAAGATATGATTGATGCTTTCAGCTGCTGATTTGGAATCAGAGTCATCAACCATAGGATAAAGTACTAAAAGAGCTTTCTTGCACTCTTCAATGCTAGTTAAAGATTGAATAAATTCTGTCCAGCGTGTTTGTTTGAAATTCAATCTTGTCCAGCTCATGCCTTCTCCGCTATAAAGACGGTAGAAAGGCAGATCCAGATATACACACCAGGCAACTTGATCATAAAGCGTATAGAACATTTTATATTGATTAGCAACTTTTAAAAAGGCTTTTTTCCATCCATCCATAGAGTCTGTCGGAGCAGGTCGAACGGCTGCAAGAACTACTGCTAAATGGTAGTCTTTCTGTTTTTTAGCAAAAACTTTTAAATCCGTCCTCGCAACAATCGCTTTATGGATTTGTTTTGCTAGACAATGATAGTTATCATTTTCACTCATCTCAGATCGTAACTTCGAAGCAATATTGGAGAAAAAATTAATTGGCAAAGCGGTTTTGCCATCGATACTGGATTTTACCATTTTGACAATTATGTCAGTTTTTTTCCATTCTGCAAGTAGATTAGTAAATAGAGAATATGGACTCTCTTTCAAAGCTTTTAATTCATTGAAGTTTTCAGAAAAGAAGAAATCATTGAAAATTGGGGTTTTGAGTAATTCATTGATAAAATGTTCATCTTGCTTTCCTAAAAGGGTTTCAAACCACAATTTGATAAATTTGGTTTTGCCATTAACCTGACTTGCAGGATCAGTCGAGCCATTTTCGCAATTGTATTTTACGGTTTCCATTGTTTTGGTTTTATTTGCTAGCTCTACAATGTTAGCATTCATCATGTCCCTTGCAATAACAAGATGAAGATCGTCGCTAATCTGCATTTTTGAAGCACTAACCTCGACAGCTCCTAGAATTTCCTTTTGAAGATGAAATTCATTATCTTCTTGGCATCGGGCAAATAATGCATCGCGCACCGCTTTCTCATGAAGACAGCAAACAACAGCGCTGCTTGCACCAAGCAAGGCATTTTGAATATTTCTTATGGAGCTATTGGGATCTAGAATAATTGTTTTGATTGCCTGAGCTTTTTTCTTAATCTCATCGGTATACTCGCTTTTATCAATTGGGATATCTACGTTGACTGGTTTTGAATCGTTATAGACATAGGCAGCGGTTGCAGCGCCAGCTAAGCTTAGACCTAAGGCAATCATTGCTGTTGTCGAGATTTTTGCTGCAGGCTTTGTGGTTATCGTAGAAGTTGTTCTATTATTCAATATTGTAGAAATGCATCGTATTGAAGAAGGTTGATGTTGTAGACTACGAACTGCAACCTGAAGCGCAGATGTGCGCACAGCAGCCCCGAGGGCTGGTCTCAAAATGGATTGGCCTGCTGGAACCATTCTGTTTGTTGTTTGTAATATAATCATTTTCATTTCCTTGCTTTTATGTGATTTGGCTAAATTAGTTTTTTTTTAAACTGCAATAAAGGTCAGGGGACGATGGTGACTTTGGGGACAAAGGAGACAAGTGACAAAACTCATAAAATTTATTGTCTCTTGTCCCCATTGTCCCCATTGTCACCATCGTCCCCTATTGCCGTTTTGTAATTTGACCTTAGTTGATCTTAGTATATGCTATTACTGCTGGTTGGATTGTCTTTATAATTGAACAAGAGTTGTATGCTGTTCTTTGTAATGTTAACCTTAATGAATTCATAATGCTCTGATTTTTTTAAATATTAGGATTTAATAATTTTTCTTCGGCATTATGAACGGTCATTTTATTTAAAAATACTGTAAAAATTTCAGAATGGACGATATGGACTGTTATGGACAGTATGGACGTTTAGATTGTCCATATTTGTCCATACAGTCCATACCGTCCATATCGTCCATAAAATTTTTGATTATCTTGTTGACGTTTGAGAATTCCGGCATATAATGAAAAATAGATTGTGAAGAGGTGTGTATATGACAAACTTAAGACAACTGCGTTGCGCTATCTTTATTGGTTTATCATTTGGTTTGAACAGTGTTGCATTCGCCAACGACCCTAAAGTTGTGGCCGTACATGAAGTTCAAGGCAATGGGCCAAATGGTGGCTATGTCAACTATGATTGGTATAGCGGCGGCGATGCTTACTGCTATAACTACCCTGTTTGTCAGCAGCATTATCCTTATCAGTGCAACTGCCATTATGTTTACGGCAATCACCCTTTCTATACGACATATAGGTATTATGACGATGGTGTTTATAGTCGGAATCATTACTATCCATTGCATTCCAACAGCTATCCCTATGATGGAATGCCGATATTTAATACCAGGTTTAGATAGATAGAAAATATTGTAAAATACATTTTTAGCTATCTGTCGAACTTGCTCTAATTTTCCAAAAAAAATTCATATATAATTTTCTTTGCATAGATAATTAGAATATTGCATAATAAATGGGTGGTTTTACTTTGGAGGTAGCTAACACCGCAGAGATGAAGGGTTTTTTTCATAAACTGTTTAATATTTATTCTGGTGAAGAACGCAATGCTCTTTTGTTTGCGTGCCTGGGATTTCTGTGGGCCTTAGCTGTCAGTTCCGGTCTTAAATTTGCGGATGCTTTGTTTCTTCTGCATGTCGGCGCTTCATCCTTGCCAATCGCCTATTCGCTTGCCGCTTGCGTGATGGTCGTGCTAGCCGCCTTTCTTTTGCAAGCATTTCATCGATTCAATGCAAGCCGAATTTTCGTCTCAGTGCTGTTATGCGGAGCTTGTTTTTATACCTTTGCATATTTTTGCCTTACTGCCCAAATTGGCGTAGAGTCCAAGTGGATCTGGTTTGCTTTAAGGATATTTGGCGGAATTTTTTTTGCTATTGTCGTCACCTGCTTTTGGTCTTTTGTTGATCAATATTATCATCTGCAGGATGCGAAACGCCTTTACGGTTTATTTAGTTCTGCAATTTTCCTTGGAATTGCCACTACCGGCGTTATTATGCGGTCAGGATTGCTGGAAATACAATATCTCACATTGCTCATTGTTGCCCTTCTTCTTCTTACTTGCTTGTGGATCGGTAAGATTTCCAATTCCGTGCAGCTTGTTTATGATGAAAATGTTTATGAAGGTGGCGGGGAGCAAAGCGACAAATCTTTTAATTTTTTGATAAAGTCGATCCTCTCATCGAAATTTACCATGCTGTTAATGGTGGGCAACTTCCTTACTTATGTGTTGTTAGTGACAACCGAATATAGCTACATGTCAGCTTTTGATAACTATTTTGACCATGCCCAGCCCATTGTGCAAACTGGAGATGAAGAAAAAGCTCAGTTGACGCTCTTTTTAGGTCAAAGCTTGGCAGTAGTCAGCATCATCAATTTGGTGATCGGCCTATTTGTCTACAGCAGGCTTGTCCGTCGGTTTGGCATCAGTAACTTATTATTATGCACGCCGATCTTCCTTTGCATTACATTCAGCGGATGGCTTTTTAACGACTCGACACTGCTCTTTCCTTTGATGGGCTTTTTTGTTGTTGAAGGCATGCTATATACAATTGATGATAATAACTTCACGCTTTCACTTAATGCCGTTCCCTTAAAAGTAAAGCATAAAGTCCGGCTGATGATCGAATCCTTTTTTGAACCTATCGGCATGCTGGTCAGTTCGATGTTGATCACATTTGCACCTATCAGCAGCATAACCCTGGGATTATTTCTGGCCATTTGCACTCTATTTGTAGCTTTAAATCTTCGAAATAACTATTTGAGAGCCATTTTCCGAAATCTACTGGATAACGCCATACATTTTCAAAGGACTACTCGTGAGTGGTTTTTCAAAATGTCTAAAAAGGAGCAAAAAGTATCTGAAAGGCGCCTTTTAGCTATATTATATCGAGGCAATGATCAGGAACGCCTTTTTGCCATTGAAGGGCTTCTCGGCTTTGGCGATGACAGCATCTTGCCTCAGTTATTGCAACGGGCCGATCATTTCAATACGAAGGCGAAGATTTCATTTATTAATATGTTATCACAAAGCAGGTTTGCAAAAGATAACCGGACTTTGGACTGGCTGCAGGAAATGAGTTCTGATGTAAGAGACCCTGAAGTGCAGGCGGGTGTCAATTTCTATTTAGCAAGCTTAGGACTTTTGCACCCTGATAAAGTTGAGGACGACTTAAATAGCCATAACTTAACGCTTCGCGGCGCTGCCATACTATCTATGCAAAAATCGCGGGCCATGATGCCAACAGAAGGTTTAGTGCAGAATAGAGCCCTTGCAGCAAAGTATTTGCAGGCTTTATTGAGCTCAAAAGTTGAAGAAGAAATCTGCATGGGAATAGCTATTCTTGGTACTGATGGCAGGCCTAACGATGTTGATACTTTGATACCTTTCTTAAAAAATCCCTCTTTGAAAATAGCTAGAAGTACAGCAGCGGCTATAGCTCAAATAGCGGATAAGCACAGCATACGCTATGCTCCGGCGCTGCTGGCCAAACTTTCAAGCGCTAATGATAGCGAACTTCGACAGCACTGCCTGAGCGCTTTGGGAAAGATAGGCGATTCGACATTAGTAAGGGACATTATTAGCAGCAGTATTCACTTTAGGCCCAGTGAAAGACGCATTGCCGAGTCGGTAATTTCCAATATGGGCTTGAAAACAGTGCCCACATTGCTTTCGATCACCAAAGACACAGGCATGCATGACCGCTGTAGAATGCTGGCAGGAAGGATTTTGGGCAAGTTAGCATTGCCGCAACTGAGATCACATCTTTACAATATTATACGCCTGGAAATAGAGAGGGCCTATTTCTATTTTTATCACCAGCATACTATTCAAAACCAATATCCGAATATTGATCTTTCTATGTTGAAGAGCGCCTTGATGAGCAGTTTCCATTCTGTTTTGGATTTTATCATACAACTCCTTGGTGTTGCTGGTGAAAGCGAAGACTGTGAATTGCTTTCGCGTTCGTTGAGAAGTCCCAACCCAAAAGTGCGCAGCCACGTTCTTGAAACTTTAGAAAGAACTTGTGATCCCGCAATATTTCGAGTTCTTTACCCTTTAATTGCCGATCTGCCTGATGCCGAGAAAATCAATGCTTTTCTTAGAGAAGGCAGGCCCTCATTGACCCTGGTCGAATTATTGGACAAATTAAGCCGATCATCCATGCATGGCGACCAGATTATGGCTGCAGCGTTGAAGTACCAGCTTGACCTGCCCTTTTGGCGGGATTCATTGAGGCGTCAAATGGCGACCCATGAAGAGATCTTTCACCACTTTGCATATGAGTTATTGGAAACATGAACAGGCTGACATTAATTGACAGAGCATTTTTTTTAAAAAGAACCTTGCCTTTTGCCACACTGGATTTCGATGTGCTTTTAGCTGTTGCTGACAAGCTTAATGTTGTTTCATTCGATGAAAATGAACCTGTCTTCGGCATTAAGGAAGAGGCTTTTCATATGTATTTTATTGTCAGCGGTTCAGTGGAAATCCTC
>Ga0207147_1122_pt1 | contig 11918 bp, 12 predicted proteins | sample Alteio_BWMinHeat_33_FD_153551 | JGI IMG/M metagenome (GOLD analysis project Ga0207147, IMG submission 153551) | Enriched cells from forest soil in Barre Woods Harvard Forest LTER site, Petersham, Massachusetts, United States -... | ecosystem: Environmental > Terrestrial > Soil > Temperate forest >... | reverse complement strand
GGCGGCATTCTCGGCATGTTCGATATGTTCTCGGGCGGCGCACTTAAGCGCATGACGATCTTCGCGCTTAGTGTCATGCCCTACATCACCGCCTCGATCATCGTGCAATTGCTCTCGGCCATTCTACCGCAGTTCGAGGCGCTCAAGAAAGAAGGTGAGCAGGGCCGCATCAAGCTCAACCAGTATTCGCGCTATCTCACGGTTCTGTTCGCGCTGGTGCAATCCTATGCGCTGGGGATTGGCCTCGAGAACATGATGGGCGGTTCGGCCGTCGTTATCGCGGGCCCGTTTTTCCGCATCAGCACGATGGCAACGCTGACCGGTGGCACCGTGTTCCTCATGTGGCTCGGCGAGCAGATCACCGCGCGTGGCATCGGCAATGGCACGTCGCTTATCATCTATTCGGGCATCGTCGCCAATCTGCCGCATGCGGTCGCGCAGACATTGGAACTGGGGCGTACCGGGGCGCTGTCGACCTGGTTTATTCTTGTCATCATCGCGCTGGTGTTCGGCGTGCTGGCGGTATGCGTGTTTTGCGAGCGTGCGCAGCGGCGCATCCTCGTGCAATATCCGAAGCGCCAGGTCGGCAACAAGATATTCGGCGGCGAGGCTTCGCATATGCCGCTCAAGATCAATACGTCGGGTGTCATTCCGCCGATTTTTGCCAGCTCCTTGCTGCTGTTTCCGCTGACGCTGGCGAGTTTCACCAACGTGCAGCAAAAAGGCGGCATCCTCGCCGATATCGTCGCCTCGCTCGGCCACGGCAAGCCGCTTTTCATGATCCTTTACGCCGCGCTCATCATGTTCTTTGCGTTTTTTTACACGGCTGTCGTTTTCAACCCGGTGGAGACCGCCGACAATCTCAAGAAATACGGCGGCTTCGTGCCCGGCATCCGGCCCGGCAAGAACACCGCCGATTATTTCGATTACGTGCTCACGCGGCTTACGGTTTTGGGCGCCATCTACCTGGCCACCATTTGCCTGCTGCCCGAATTTCTGATGAGCCGCGGCGCGATTCCGTTTTATCTCGGCGGCACCTCGATCCTCATCGTCGTCAGCGTGACGATCGATACCTTGTCGCGCATCCAATCCCACCTTATCGCGCATCAGTACGAAGGTCTCATCAAGAAATCCCGCCTGCGCGGCGGTCCCTGAAATTCCGGGAAAGCGAGTCCCGTCATGAATATCATTCTGCTCGGCCCGCCCGGCGCGGGAAAAGGCACGCAGGCCCAACTGCTGGAAGAAAAACACGGCCTGATTCAGCTTTCGACCGGCGATATGCTGCGCGCCTCCATCCGGCACAAGGAGCCGCTCGGTCTTGAAGCTAAAAAGGTCATGGAAGCCGGCGGGCTGGTGCCGGACGCCCTGATGATCAAGCTGATCGAAGAGCGCATCGGATTTCCGGATTGCGAAAAAGGCTTCATCCTCGACGGTTTCCCGCGCACGGTGCCGCAGGCCGAAGCGCTCGACCGCATGCTGGCTTCAAAAGAGAAAAAACTCGATGCCGTCATCGAATTGAAGGTCGACGAACCGATGCTTATCGACCGCATTGCCGGCCGTTTTGCCTGTGCCAATTGCGGCGCCAGTTATCATGACAAATTCAAGCCGACAAAAAAGCCGGGTGTGTGTGACGAGTGCGGCAGCAAAACATTCACGCGCCGTCCCGACGACAATGCCGAAACCATGAAAACGCGCCTCAAGACTTTTCACGAGCAGACCGCGCCGATTTTGCCCTATTATCGGCAAAAGGGCATACTCAAGTCGGTCGATGGCATGAAAAGTGTCGGGGATGTGCAGCGAGAAATCGAGTCGGTCCTTAATGCCATCCAGGCAGCCTGAAAACCCTGCGTTTTCAGGAGCTTAAAATTTCGTTAGCAAGCAGAAATCTTCACATCGCCTTAAGGAAAAAATCGCTCAAAACCAAAGGCTTTGTGCCTATAATGCATACCCCGCCCTTAGGCTGCGTACCCCTTAACCATGCGGCAATGTTTTTATGAGAAAAATCTCATCTTGAGTTTCATGCTTCCGGCCTAACTTTTGTTGTTCACTGCCATCCCGCGCGCCGGGTTTTCCGTCCGGCCCAAGCATTCCGAGGATCGCTGCGAAGGAGAAGATACGTGAGTCAACTAGCCAATCTTAAAATCCTCATCGCCGATGACCATTTTCTTATCCGGCAGTTCGTGCGCAACACGCTGGCGGATTCGAAAATCACCAACGTGCAAACCGCCGCCGACGGCAACGAGGCGATCGATCTCGTGCAAAAGGCGCGCGATGTCGGCCAGCCCTACGACATCGTGTTTCTCGACTGGAACATGCCGACCGTCTCGGGCCTCGAGGTGTTGAGTTATTTCCGCGCCAAGCCGGAATATGGCACCACCGCCTTCGTCATGCTGACGGCCGAATCCGAACAGCAAAACATCATGAAGGCGATCAAGGCCGGCGCCACGTCCTATATCATCAAGCCGGTATCGCCGACCGATCTTGGCAAGAAATTATTTGAAATTCACGAATGGATTAAACGCAAACGCGAAACGCCACACGCGGCCAACGCCTAAGCGCACAAAGGAGCCGGGCCTTGACTCAGGGATTAAAAGTTATGGAAACCGCGCATCTCGCTCTCGACGAGCAACTGGCGCACGACATCGCCAAGGCCGTGTGCAAGGCCATGCGGGAAACCTTCGATGTCGAGGTAACGCCGGGACAGTTTGAAGTCGGCGATGGCATGGTTTCCCTGGTCGGCGATGTCTCGGGCGTGATCGGCATCGCACAATCGAGACTGGAAGGCACGCTGGCTCTGTGCCTGACTTTCGAAACAGTGCGCGATATTCTACCGCAAGTCGTCGGCAAGTCGATTTCGGTTACGCATGAGATGGCCGTCGATGCCGTTGGCGAAATCACCAACATGATTTTCGGCCAGATCAAGGCCGATCTCGGCAGCCGCGGATTCAGCCTGCGCCTGGGCATCCCCTGCGTCGTCACCGGCAAGGGCCATTTCGTCAGCCATTTCCATCGCGGCCGCTATATGATCGTTCCGTTCAATCTGGATGATCAATTGTTCCAGGTTTACGTCGCGTTGCATGTCGAAGACAGAAAACCGCGTTGAGCATGGCGCAATGGCCTGCCATGCCGGACATAACCCCTCAAAACGATCTCTCGCTTCCTGCGGTTGAGTCGGCTGAAACGCCCTCATCGCTGCGCGACGTCGTCGCCAGCAAGGCGGTGCTGACGGAAGCAATCCGGCAGGTCGATATTATTCATACCTCGCTCGCGGGTATGACCGCGATCGTATTGATGTTGCTGGGCGCCATCGCGTTGCCGATTTTAGGCTATCCGCCGGTCCGGCAGCTGTCGCCTTTTCTCATCATGATTGTGGCGTCGCTGGCGGGCATCGGCGGCCTGTACTACCTCAATTACCGCGTTCACCAGCATGTCAGTCAGCAGGCGCGCCTCACCGAAGTGCTGGTCAACAGCCTCGGGCAGGGCTTCCTGTCGTTCGATCGCCAAGGTTTGTGTGGGCAGGTTTATTCGCAGGCTTGCATCGACCTGCTGGAAACGATGCCGGCCGGCAAGAATATCCATAATGTCCTGCGCATTCCGGAAAGCCAGCGCGCGGACTTCAAGGACTGGATGGATATTCTCTACATGCCTAATCACGCGCTCGGGTTCGACGATGTCATTAAATTCATGCCGCAATTCTTTCCGCACAGCCAGGGGCGGCGCATCATTCTGATGTACCGCCCGATCCGCGCCAAGGACGATTCCCTCTATCAAGTGGTGGTGATCGCGACCGATCAGACCGAGGAATACGCCGCGCAGCAACGCGCGCAGCAGCAACAGAATTTCGCCGAAATGGTGTGCCGCATCTTCAAGGCGCGCAACCAGTTCCGCACCACGCTCGCGCACTTGCGCGAATTCCTTGAGCTTTCCGAACGTCCGGACATCAAGCGCGATGAAGGGGCGTTTTTGTTGCGTTCGCTGCATACGCTCAAGGCCGCCGTCATGCATTTCCATCTGCTCGAGCTGGGCGAAATCATCAACCGGCTCGAAATCGATTTGCGCAGCGAGGCGATCACCTCGGACGATCAGTTTCAGCGCCAGCTCAAGGCCGGCCGGCAGCGCATCGCCGAAGCGTTGGCGAAGGTCAAAAGCGAAGTGCGCGATCTGGTCGGCCAGGATTACGAATGGCGCGACAACACGCATGAGGTCGAAGAAAGCGCCATTTACGAATTCGTGCAGGCGATGCAGGCGAAGAAAGTCGATCCCGAGCTCATCCGCCATTTCCTCGGTTCGATCGCCGCGGTGCCGATCAACGATTGTTTCCGCTCCTTCGAACGCGAATTGCACGATCTTGCCGATATCATGGGCAAGCAACTTAAGCCGGTGCGTTACACGGGCGCCGATCCACGCGTCCTCACCCAACCGATCCAGAACTTCCTGTTCTCGCTCACGCATGTTGGCCGCAACATCATCGACCACGGCATCGAGCCGCCGATCACGCGCATGGCGCGCGGCAAGGATCCAGCCGGACAGATTTCGATTCATGCCGAACTTGAACATGACGATCTCGGTGCCGAATGGCTGCATCTGGTCATCAGCGATGACGGCAACGGCATCGATCCGTCGCGCATCCGGTCACGACTTGCTTCGGCCGATCCGGCGGGCTCGTGGCGGAACGAAGATGATCAAACGGTCATTCAGCGTATTTTCAATTGGGGCTTTTCGACGCGCGAGCTGGTCAACAGCATTTCCGGTCACGGCGTCGGCATGGAAGCGGTCAAACGCGAGGTGAATCTGCTCGGTGGCACGATCCAGGTGCAATCCGAACTCTACAAGGGCACCAGATTCGACATCCGGGTCCCCTATGTACTCGACCCCAAAAAGCCGGCCGGGACTTTATCGCCGGCCCTGGCGGTTTGAGGATTCTAGCCTGCCAGCCACGATTTACTCTGAAAACTGAAGAAAACCATTGTATATCAAGTCCTTGAAGGACTTGACACTTATTCACACATCCCTATACTGCCGCCCTCGGTTCCGGGGTGGGGAACTGAGCCCCTTTTTGCGTCTCGCATCAAGCTGGTTAACGGCGCTTTGCCGCAAGGCGTCAAGGCGGTCGTTTTACTTTGAATTCAGGGAGAAGCTGGTGGCCCGTATTGCAGGTGTGAATATTCCGGCGCAGAAGCCGTTACATATTTCGTTGCGTTACATTTATGGAATCGGTCCCACCAATGCGCTCCAAATTTGTCAGCGCACGAGTGTGACGGCGACCAAACGTGTCAATCAGCTGACCGAAGCCGAGATCCTCAAAATCCGCGAGGATATCGACAAGCATTACAAGGTCGAAGGCGACCTGCGCCGCGACGTGGCGATGAATATTAAACGCCTGATGGATCTCGGTTGCTATCGCGGCCTGCGCCACCGCAAAGGCCTGCCGGTACGCGGCCAGCGCACGCACACCAATGCGCGCACGCGCAAAGGTCGCGCCAAGCCAATCGCCGGCAAGAAAATTGCGACGAAGAAATAAGGGAGATCTGTAGTGATTAGTACAAATGCACTTGCTGACGACAGACGATTTGTTTTGCAGGGCACTCCTTTCGGGTCTGTGATTGTTACATGTTTTGGTGTTTCACGCGATTATGATAACTATCCGCGAGATTCTAATGTTAATGTAATTGTCCAATTAACAAGAAGCAGTGAAATCGATAAGGCAACACAGAAAATACATGAATTTGGGGGAACTATTCTTTCTTTAGGTGAAAATGGCATTGAAGCAATTGTTACTAAATCAGTTGCACTCTCTTTAGCAAAACTTTGTTATGTGAGCAGTGTCGAAGGAGTGCTTTTTGAAGGAATCCCTCAGCCTGCGCGCCAAAAAAGATGGTACGACCGTCTACTTGCCGCGGCTCAGGTGTTGAAAGATGCACCAGGTTTTTAAATAGTTAGACGAAAGATATAGCGCTATGGCCAAAACATCCAAAACCGCCGCGCCGAAATCGGATGCGCCCAAAACCGACGAAGGCAAAGCCGCCGCGCCGGTCAAACGCGCCCGCAAAACGCGCAAGAACATCGCCAGCGGCACCGCGCATGTCAATGCGAGCTTCAACAACACGATCATCACGGTCACCGATGCGCAAGGCAACACGATCGCCTGGTCCTCAAGTGGCCTGATGGGCTTCAAGGGCTCGCGCAAATCCACCCCTTACGCCGCGCAGATGGCGGCCGAAGATGCCGGCAAGAAGGCGATGGAACACGGCGTGCGCACGCTGGAAGTGGAAGTGAAGGGGCCCGGAACCGGCCGCGAATCCGCGCTGCGCGCATTGCAGTCGGTCGGTTTTTCGATCCTTTCGATCCGCGACGTCACGCCAATTCCGCATAACGGATGCCGCCCGCCGAAACGGCGCCGCGTGTAACAACTTTTATTATCTCGAACTGAAGGGGACCAACGTGCTGCAGAGAAACTGGAAATCGCTCATTCAACCCGCCAAGCAGGTGCAATCCGCCGACGACGGCAAGCGCATCGCGACCTTTGTCGCCGAGCCGCTGGAGCGCGGCTTCGGCATGACACTCGGCAATGCTCTGCGCCGTATTTTGCTGTCGTCGCTGCAGGGCGCGTCGGTCACCTCGATCCAGATCGAGGGCGTATTGCATGAATTCTCCTCGATTCCCGGCGTGCGCGAGGATGTCACCGACATCATCCTCAACATCAAGGCGCTGGCCTTGCGCATGCATAGCGAAGGCCCGCGCCGTATCCGCCTGCGCGCGCAGGGTCCCGGCGAAGTGACCGCCAAGCAGATCGAAACCGGCTCCGATATCGAGATCATGAATCCGGATCTGGTCCTCTGCACGCTCGATCGTGGCGCCCATCTGGCCATGGAAATGACGGTCGAAACCGGCCGCGGCTATATTCCCGCCGCCGCGTTGCGCAAGGAAGACACGCCGATCGGCCTGATGCCGATCGATGCTCTCTTCAGCCCGGTGCGCAAGGTGGCCTACAAGGTCGAAAACAGCCGCGTCGGCCAGGTGACCGATTACGACAAATTGTTGCTCACGGTCGAAACCGACGGCTCGGTGTCGCCGGAGGATTCTATCGCGATCGCTGCCCGCATTTTGCAGGATCAGCTGCAGCTCTTTATCAATTTCGAGGAGCCGAAACAGGCGGTGGCGGCGGAAGCCGTCGGCGAGCTGCCCTTCAACCGCAACCTGCTGCGCAAGGTCGACGAGCTTGAGCTTTCGGTGCGTTCGGCCAATTGCCTTAAGAACGACAACATCGTTTATATCGGCGATCTGGTGCAGAAATCGGAATCCGAAATGCTACGCACGCCGAATTTCGGCCGCAAGAGTCTGAACGAGATCAAGGAAGTGCTCACGCAAATGGGCCTTTCGCTCGGCATGCAAATCCCCAACTGGCCGCCGGAGAATATTGAGGATCTGGCGCGCCGGCTGGAAGAGCCGTTCTAACTAAGACGACGGGCAACAGAGAACAGAGAACAGAAATGATTATCTATAAAACTTTGACGGATTTTTCTTGTCTGTCCTCCGTCATCTGTCGTCTGTCGTCTGATCGGAGATCAAATGCGTCACGGTAGAGCCCAACGTAAACTCGGCGTCACATCGAGCCACCGTAAGGCCATGTTCTCCAACATGGCAACGGCGCTGATCATGAACGAGCAGATTAAAACCACGCTGCCGAAGGCGAAAGAATTGCGCCCGGTGGTCGAGCGCCTCATCACGCTCGGCAAGAAAGGTGGCCTCGCCAATCGCCGCCGCGCTTTTGCCATGCTGCGCGACGATGAAACCGTCGCCAAATTGTTCGGCCCGATCGCCGAGCGCTACAAAAAGCGCGCCGGCGGCTATACCCGCGTGCTGAAAGCGGGCTTCCGCTTTGGCGACGCGGCCTCCGTGGCCTTTATCGAACTCATGGACCGCGATCCCGAAGCGCGTGGTAAGATCGACCGCGAACGCACCGCCAAGCAGACCGAAAAAGAAGCCGAATCCGCCAAAGTTTAAAGCGCCGTTCCTGCCTTTCCACCCAAGACAAAATCGGAGATAATAAAAAAATGTCGAATCGAATCGACTTCCGTGTACGTCGTCATGCGCGCCTGATCTCTGCTTGTGCGGTGGCAACATTGCTGTTGCTAGCCGCTTGCGTCTCCGGCACCAGGCCGCAGAGCACCTACACCAGCCCCACCACCGGCAAAACCACCGTGATCGAAAGCGACCGCGAGATGTGCAACCGCGCCTGCAACGACGATTATAACCGCTGCATGGATAGCCAGGCCGCCAGCGAGACCATCCCCGGCACACCGCCCGGCATGTTTGGCGCCGCCGCCGAATGCCGTAGCGAGCTTGCCAAATGCCTGCCGGGCTGCAAGGGGCGATAAAAGCGCGGATATACCGACCCTATTGGACCAAGCGATTATAATCGGCAGCCTTGCAAGCAAACAAACTGTGCTTATCTTAAGGCCATGAGAAGCTTTGCCCTTTGCTTTGTTGCGATACTTCTAACGGTTGTGGCGACGCCACCCGCCTATGCCGAACCCATTCCCCAATCACGCCCTCAAATCACCCTCAGCTTCGCCCCGCTGGTGAAGGAAGTGGCGCCGGCTGTCGTCAACATTTATGCGCAAAAGAAAGTTCAACAGCGCGTGATGTCGCCGTTGCTCGATGATCCGTTTTTTCGCCGCTTTTTCGAGGGCGCGATGCCGCCCGGCTTTTCGCGCCAGCGCCTCGAGAATTCGCTCGGCTCCGGCGTCATCGTGCGCGCCAATGGCCTGATCGTCACCAGCAATCATGTGATCGAAGGCGCCGATCAGATCCGCGTGGTGCTGGCCGACCGCCGCGAATTCGACGCCACCGTGATGCTGGCGGATGATCATTCCGATCTCGCCGTGCTGCGCATCGATGCCAAAAACGAAAATCTGCCTTATCTCGAATTGAAGGATTCCGACGAGGCGCAAGTGGGCGATCTCGTCATCGCGATCGGCGATCCGTTCGGCGTCGGCCAGACGGTGACCAGCGGCATTATCTCGGCCCTCGCGCGCACGGCCGTCGGCACCAGCGATCTCGATTATTTCATCCAGACCGACGCCGCCATCAATCCCGGCAATTCCGGCGGCGCACTGGTGACGATGGACGGCAAACTGGTCGGCATCAATTCGGCGATTTATTCGCGCGACGGCGGCAATCTTGGCATCGGTTTCGCGGTGCCAAGCAATATGGTGCGCGCGGTGCTGAACGGTGTCGCGCAGGGCGAGAAATCGCTGGTGCATCCGTGGACTGGCATTCGCGGGCAGCAGGTGACGGCCGAGCTCGCCGCGTCGCTCGGCCTCACGCAACCGACCGGCTTTCTCGTCAATGAAATCAATGCCGCCAGTCCGGCCGGCAAGGCGGGCTTGCGCGTAGGCGACGTGATCGTGTCGGTCAATGGCCGTGCGGTGGAGGACCCGGAAAGCTTCCGCTACCGCATCGCGACTTTGCCGGTCGGCTCCTCGGCGATGCTCGGCGTGGTGCGCCATGGCGAGAAACTGACCGTTGCCTTGCAGCTGATCGCCCCGCCGGAAAACCCACCACGCGAGCAAACCAAAGTCAGTGGCCAAAATCCGCTGGCCGGCGCGATGATCGCCAATCTGTCGCCAGCCGTGAGCGAGGAAACCGGCGTGCGCGGTATCGACCGTGGGGTGGTGGTGGTGCAAGCGAAGGGTGACACCGCCGCCGCCGGTGTCGGCATCCAGCCAGGCGATGTGATCCTCAGCGTCAACGGCACCAAAGTAGCCTCGGTCGCCGAGGTTGTGAACGCCTTAAAGCAGCCCGTACACCGCTGGCGTCTTTCCATTCGGCGCGGGGATAGCGTAATTACGCTGGTGGTTGGTGGATGAAGAAGGCGACCGCCTCCCTTTTCACTGAAACGGTCGCACGGCCACTGGCGGACCGGTTGCGCCCGCAGACATTGGGCGAGGTAGTGGGACAGGATCATCTGCTGGCCCCCGATGCGCCGATTGGCCGCATGGTGGCGGCGAAGCGGTTGGCCTCGCTCATCCTCTGGGGTCCGCCCGGCTGCGGTAAAACAACAATCGCGCGGCTGCTGGCCGCCGGGGTCAATCTTTATTTCGAGCCGGTTTCCGCCACCGCTTCCGGCGTCGGCGATTTACGAAAAATATTCGAAGCCGCGCAAGGGCGCCGCGCGGCCGGGCAGGGGACGCTGCTTTTCATCGACGAAGTTCACCGCTTTAACCGCGCGCAGCAGGATGTGTTGCTGCCTTATGTCGAAGACGGCACCGTCACGCTGGTCGGCGCCACCACGGAAAATCCTTCGTTCGAGCTTAACGGGGCGTTGCTGTCGCGTTGTCAGGTGCTGGTGCTGAACCGGCTCGATGACACGGCGCTGGAATTGTTGCTCGACCGCGCCGAACAGGCCGCCAAACGCAAACTGCCGCTGACCGATGACGCGCGCACCGCGCTCAAGGCAATGGCCGACGGCGACGGGCGCTATCTGCTGACGATGGTCGAAGAACTTTTCGCCCGGCCGGCGCCAGACAAACTCGATCCGCAAAAACTCGCCGATTTCGTCCAGCGCCGCCGCCCGCTTTACGACAAAGCGCAGGAAAGCCATTACAATCTCATCAGCGCCCTGCACAAATCGCTGCGCGGCAGCGATTGCGATGCGGCCTTGTATTGGCTCGCGCGCATGTTGACGGGCGGCGAGGACCCGCGCTACATCGCGCGCCGCCTGACGCGCTTCGCCAGCGAGGATATCGGTCTGGCCGATCCGCAAGCCTTGCCGATGGCGCTGGCAGCGTGGGAAGCCTATGAGCGTCTCGGCAGCCCGGAAGGTGAATTGGCGATTGCCGAGCTGGTGATTTATCTGGCCACCGCGCCGAAATCGAACGCGGCCTATGTGGCGATCGGCGCCGCAATGCGCGCGGCCGAGCAGCACGGCTCATTGATGCCACCCAAACACATCCTCAACGCGCCGACCAAACTCATGAAAGACCTCGGCTACAGCGCCGGCTACGAATACGATCACAGCACCGAAGAAGCTTTCTCCGGCCAAAACTATTTCCCCGACGATATGAAGCGCGAAGAATTCTACTGCCCCGCCGAACGCGGCTTCGAACGTGAAATCAAGAAGCGGCTGGATTATTGGGGGGAGTTACGCAAGCGGTTGAAGACATAGGATTATTTCGTTTTTCCTTGAATCGGCCCTGTTTTTGGTGTACGATTTTACGAAATTATTAAATTCGTAAATTCTTGAAAGGAGCCACTCATGTCGGAAATCACCCCCCGCGATGGAGATTTATCGCTCGTCAAAATTCGCGGCGCGGCGCAAATCACCTTGCCGGGCGCTATTCGCAAAGCCTTGCAGGTGCGGGAAGGCGACTATCTGGAAGCCGAACTGGTGGAGGGCGGCGTATTCTTCAAGCCGGTCGCGATTGTGGATCGCGCGGCCGCGCGTACGCGTTTACTAAAAACGTTGCGCAAAAACAGATATATAGGGCGCAAGCCGGAGCCGTCGGAAGATGAATTAAATCGAATGATTATGCGCCAAATCCGCGCCGTGCGCCGGTCGCGGCGGAAGTGAAAGCCTTTCTCGATAGTTCTGTTCTTATCAGCGCTTTTCTAACTCCACGCGGCAGCGCCAACGCTATTCTGCATGCAAATCTCGAAAGCCGCTTCGATGCGTGCGTTTCTGTCGGTGTTCTCGAAGAAGTTGCGCGCAGCTTGCAGAAAAAACTACCGCTGCGTAAGCGGTATCTTTATACGGATGCCGAAATCGTTGAATACATTGAAGACATTGTTGTTGCGACAACCGTCATTACCGAGATGGGGCCGATAGTGCCGGTTTGCCGCGATCCTGCCGACGATCATGTGCTTGCCGCCGCACTTGCGGCGCGCGCGGATGTTATCGTGACGGGCGATGATGA
>Ga0207147_1121_pt1 | contig 12252 bp, 10 predicted proteins | sample Alteio_BWMinHeat_33_FD_153551 | JGI IMG/M metagenome (GOLD analysis project Ga0207147, IMG submission 153551) | Enriched cells from forest soil in Barre Woods Harvard Forest LTER site, Petersham, Massachusetts, United States -... | ecosystem: Environmental > Terrestrial > Soil > Temperate forest >... | reverse complement strand
CGAGCAGGGGTAACAGAGTCATCACAGGTATTATACGCAGGTTGGCCTAACCTTGGATTGCCCCCAAAGGGATACCGCGGGCTAGGTGGGTCGCCTAGTTTATGGAGGGCTTCTCCGCATGCTCGATGACCAGAACCTCCAACGGATCCTTTGCCGGGACGAGTTTCAGCCCAAGCTGTTCTTCCACGATCGCGAAGAGGGTGCTCTCCTCGTTCCGGACTGCGGTAGCGGCGCCCTTCAACGTGATGTCGAAATATCCTTTGATCCCGGTCCGGTCGAGCACCGGGCGTTCGACGCCGCGCAGCATCGACAGTTTCTCCGCGAACTCGGTCATCGACGTTTCTTGAAAGACGAAGCTTCCGTCCTCGACGCGCGGCAGCAATTCGACCGCATGATGCCGGGACGAGTCATCCGCGGCTTTGGGCGCGGGAAGTTTGGAGCCGCGCTTCGCCACAACCAACTCGTACACCGAGAACAGCTTCGTGTCCCGGCGAAGCACCAGTTGGAAGCGCTTCGCCAAAAGGTCCTGCAGCATGATTTTGAGTTCGTTCACCGGCACCGGACCAGCCGATTTCGCGAGAATGTCATAGCGCTCGCCGCCGAGGTTCGGTCCGGAAACCTGGTCGCCTTTGGCCCCGTAGGCCCATTGGATGCATTCGTTGAGGTCGATGTTCTCCATCGTCAGCCGGTTCGGGGTAGTCTCGATTTTCGAGCGCGATGAGCCGCCTTCGGCGCCCGCCCTCCAAATCCTGCTGGGCTTGATGGAAGCCACCTCGAACGCCGCAGGCCGCAGCGGCGTCGCAGCGGTGAGCAGCATCGCCAGGAGAGGCCATAGGGTCATCGAAAGCATTATAGGAGAAGAAATCTTGATCATCTCCGAAAAAAAATTCGGACAAAACGCTGGACCTGGCGAACAAGCGGATATCTTTTCAGCGGCTTAGAGGTCCAGTGGAGGACTGGACCTCGACTGGACCTAATTCAATCCTCTACAGCCCTCATCGAACGTAAGACTCCGGGATCGCGCGGATCTCCGGGGTAATCCGAAATTCCCCGGCTAGATTGTCCTGACGCAGCGCGTTCAGGCGGATCGCGGTGCCTTCGAGGCGGCGCAGAATTTCCGGTTCCAGGGATTGCGCCGGATCGTAGTCGGCCCAGATCGCGACGAAGTATTCTCCCGGAACAAGGCCCGTCAAATGGAAGTTGCCGGAGGCGTCCGAGAACGTGGTCCTGAAATAGCTTTCCAGCAGTCGCTTCTGCGGATCGGTGCTCCAGGCAACCAAGCCCGCGCCGAGGAAGGGCTTACCGCTCTCGTCGAGGACGCGGCCGGAGATGAAGGCAGGTTGAAGATCGAGCGTCGCCGTCACGGAAACAAACTTCTCGAAGTCGGAGACGGTGATTCCAGAATCGCGAATGTCTCTTCCGTTCGAAGCCAGCTCGCTGACGAAAAAGGATTGCCGGGGAGAAGCGTCAATCCACAAGTCGTAGTTGCCGGGAATCACGTCGATAAAATCGAACAAACCACTCCGCCCCGTGGCCGTTTCCACTGTTGCATGAGTATCGCGCGGAACCAGAGAGACTCGAAGTCCGTCGGGAAGCGTACCGTTTTCGGTACGCACAAACACGTTGACGCGCGGCCAGACGCCTGGGTTCAACATCTCCTCTTTGTCGCTGCCCTCGAGCTCGACCACTTTGGTCCAGTGGCGTTGGCGGCCGCGGTCATCGGACACCAGGATGTCGAATCGATAACGGGCCGGAATCAGGTTCAAGAACTCGAAGACTCCGTCGAAGATCGTCTGCACCGAGCGACCTTCCCCGCCATAGTCCTCGGGAAAAAGCGACACCACGCCGGCGATCGGACGCCCGGTACGCGCGTCGCGAGCTTTCCCACGAAGGGCAAAGGTCGGCGTCTCGCGCAGGGTTACATCAATGTGTGTGGCTTCGTCGCCGTGACGCAGATCGATCGGCTGGCAATCGTTCATGCGCAGTCCGTTCGGATAGAAGACCGGCGCGAGAGCGGCTTCGTCCAGATTCAAGCCCGATACGTCTGGCGAATCTGGGCCCTGATAATCTGGATCGTCTGGATTGGGACGCCGTCGGTTTGCGGGGCGGTTTGTAGACGGTGGGACCGGGTTTGGAGCAGGCGGGTTTATGCCGGGCAGAATCACACCAGTTCGCGGACCGCGCCAGGCTTGCAGACAATAGCGGCCCGGCGGCAGTTCGTAAAGTCGATAGCGGCCATGATCGTCGGTCTTGATCGCCGCGGCGCGCGTGTAACTCGGCTGGCCGTGACGGTAGGTGCGGAGCAGCGCGGAAACATCGACGTCCGCGAGCGGGTCGCCGTCTTCGTCGACGATCAGTCCGTCGATGGATCCATTGTGTTGCAAGCGGCAGTCCTTGCCGTTGGCTTCCTCGCGGTCAAGCAAGGTGATGGGGGCACGCGGCTGATCGGGCCCCTTCGCGCCGTAGCCCGCGGTTAAATAGCCCTTCTTCGCGCAAGTCACCGTATAGCTGTCCGCTGGGAGATTCAGGAATTCGAATGCTCCGTCGCGGCCAGTCGCCACGGTGCGAAAGGGGCGCTGACCCTTCCGGGCAATCTGCACTTGAACCCGCTTCAACGGCAATCCGGTGGCGGAAGCAAGCGCGTGGCCGCGAATGCTTGCGGAAGAGCGCGGATCCTGCAGAAACGCGAGCAAGACGAGTGCGGCCGTCATCCTGAATGCTATGACGAAAACCGGCGGCAGAACGTTTACCGGCCGCGCCCGAAAATGACGATTTTCACGGTTTCAAACATGATCAGCAGGTCGAGAGGAAGGGTGAGGTTCTTGATGTAGAACAAATCGTATTGCAGTTTTTGCCGCGAATCTTCAATCGACGCGCCGTAGGCGTAGCGAATCTGGGCCCACCCGGTGATCCCGGGACGCACCATGTGACGCTCCGCGTAGTAGCTCAGTTGCTGGCTGAGGATATCGACGAAATGCTGGCGTTCGGCGCGCGGTCCCACCAGGCTCATCTCGCCGCGCAGGACGTTCCAGATTTGCGGAATCTCGTCGAGCCGCACCTTGCGCAGGAAACGTCCGGCGCGCGTGATGCGCGGATCGTGCTCGGTAGACCATTGCGGACCGCCAATCGCCTCGGCATCCGTACGCATGGTGCGGAATTTGATGATTTGGAACAAGGCGCCTTTGTATCCCACGCGCTCCTGGCGAAACAGGATGGGGCCTTTGGAATCGAGTTTGACGATCACCGCGACAATCGCCGCCACCGGCAGCGCAATCACACCGGCAATCAGGGCCAGGAAAAAATCCACGGTTTCCTTGTGACGCACTTTGCGCGAAAGCTGCTGGAAGCCCTCGCCGAAGACCAGCCAGCCAGCCGGCAATTCGGTGGTCCGGATCTTGCCGGTGACTTTTTCGTAGAGCGACCAGGCATCGTCAATCTCGACGCCGTGCAGTTTCAGATTTAGGAGAGCCCGCACTGGCAGTTTCTTTCGACGATCGGCCATCGCCACAACCACGCGATTCACGCCCATCTCTTGGGCGATCGTTTCCAAATCGGCGATCGTCCCCAGCATCCGCAGTCCGCGGGCTTCGATGGCGGGGTTGGACTCCTCCCCCGCCTCCGCGCCGACCAGCCCCATCACCAGCATGTTCAGATCGCTGCGCTCCTGGATAGCCCGCACCAGGTCCAGCGCCAAATCGCCCGCACCCAAAACGACCACGCGGCTAGGACGATCATAGTAGCGATAGGCAACCGTGAACAGCATTCGCCAGCCGAGCAGTAACAGCACGCCCAGCGCGACGCCGGTGGCGACCATGTTGCTGCTGCCGATCACCAGCTTGGGAAAGATCCAGAAGAGCGGAAACAGCACCAGGCACGCCGCGCCGAAACTCTGCAGGATGCGGATCAGCACCTCCTGGCGGGAGTTGACCACCGATAGATCGTAAAGGTCGTTGTAGTACAGGCTAACCTGGCAAATGAGGGTGATTAACGCCACGCGCAAAGCGATGCGGGGAATATCGACGACGCCTGGTTCCCAGTGGCGAACATAGCGGGCATACAGATTGGCCAGCCCGATCATGGCCCCGGTGATCCAGAAGACCTCGCTGACGAGGAGCAGCAAGGTCTTTAGCGAAACATAGCGGCTGAGAATCTTCAGCATGGGCCCTGGTCATTACTCCGTTGAAAAATTGCCTAATAGCGCTGCTGGCCCGGATAGCCGAAACTGTAGTGCAGGCCGGCCGAAACCAAAGTGCGCCGAAAATGTTGTAATGGAAAATTGTTGATAGTGTTGCTTATGTCCTGAAAGAGATATCCACTGTTAGCGACAAAGGAGAGCCGCTGAGTGACCGGATAACTCAGCGAACCGATAATAATGAAGCCGCTTCCCAGGGAGGAACCCACGCCGTTGTAGCTATCCGAGGTTCCTGCCAGTTGGACGGCGGTTGTGACATTGTAGCGCCACTTCCCCAGGCGACCGTTGCGTGGCGCCTGGGTCCAGTTGATATTCAGGGCCTGACTCTGCTGGGGACCGGCGAAACCGACCAAATCGAAACCCTTGGTGTAGCCTGCCGTAAAAATAGACCCGCCTGGCACAGTGTAAACGATGTTAGCCGAACCGGCCGCTTGAAAGGACTCGGGAGTGCCTAGATACCGCACTCGCGCAGGACCCGCGCCTAGGGAAAAACCCACCCTCCGCCAAGGCCGCCAGCTATATGTGAATTGGAGGGTCTGCTGGCTGGCCGGACCATACACTCCGCCCCCTAGACTCTGGCCTTCACTGAGCGAAATCGCCCAGTTCGCGCGCGAGGAAATGAGGTGCCTCCAGATCGCGGTCACCGTTGCTCCGCTGGCTTTGGGATAATTGAACAACGTTCCGGACCCGTTCCCGAAATCAAGTGATTGGTTTAGGGAGTAAGACGCGGCGAGGGAAAACGAGTCCCGGCCGGTGATCTGCCGCGTCAAGGCAGTGCTAGCGTTGGCTGTTATGATCCGTGAACTCACCAACAACATCTGCGGGGCTACCGGCTGCAATGGCAAAGGATCGCTGAGGAAACCAATAATATCCAGGGTGGTAATCGGGACTTCCAATTCCAATAGAGGCTGGATCGCCGGCGGCTGATAAAACTGTGAGTACAAATTCGTTGTGGAGCTATGCACTCCCACCGTCAGGCGCCACTTGCCGATTCGGAAGGGATGGTCGATAAAAGCGGAGACGTTATGGTTAATCTGGCGCTGACCGATCGCAGTTTGGTAATCCATGCTGGGCGTGTACCGCACTCCGACAAAACCCTTGCCCCAGCGCCATCGAGCGGTCATGCTCGCCGCGGTATGCGAACCAACGGTCGCTCCCGTCAACGGAATGCCCGCAGTCTGCGCCGGAGAGTTGACATCGCCGTTCAAACCCAGCGGCTGGTTGGACCACAAAATTTGCGAATCGATACTGTTGAGCGAAAACGGACCCCAGCGCATGATGCTCAGCGGAGCCAAATAGTCTCCGGGCTGGAGCCGCGGCGATGAGAAGCCCGAACCTGAAGACGACGAACCGGATGGGGTGTCTGCGGTGGACTCCGGAGTCGAACCAGAAGTCGAACCGGGGGTCGAACCCGACTGCGGCGACGAACCGCTCCCCTGGCCGGACGAGCCCGAGCTCTGCCCCTTGCTCTGAACCGTCAGGCTCATAGCCAACACCATCCCGCAAATCGTCACGCAGTACGCTCGCACTAAACTCGACTCCTTACTTCACTCATGAACTTACTTCACGATGATCTGATCGCCCGGCTCCAAAAGCATGTTCCCCTCAGTGCTTTTGCCGTGAATGTAGTTCCGATAGTTGAAAACATACCGCACCCACTTACCCTCTTTCATCCGCATGATGACCACTTTCTTGTCATTAGCAAACTCCGCCAGACCGCCGGCATCGTTTAGTGCCTGGGCGATGGTAATAGGTCCGTTCAGGACCATCCCGCCCGGCCGCTTGACGGCGCCAAGGAAGTACACCTTGCGGCTGCTGAGGCTTCGCAACACGACCGTGACATCCGCGACCGTAATCTGGTAGAAGGTACTGAGCCGGTCCGCGACCAGGTCTTGAATTTCCGTCGGCGTGAAGTTGCAAACTTCCAAGTCCTTGATCAACTGAATCGTGATTCGGCAGTCGCCGCGAATCTGCACGTCACCGGAGACCTCGGGTTCCTTCCAAACGATGATCTGCAAAGTATCACCGACGCCAACCCTGTACTCGGGCTGCTTGTTGGGATCCTTCCAGGTACCGGTGGCCGGGTCCCGCAGGCTCTCAGGCGAATCGCTCTTGGCGGGCACGGGTTTGGGGGACGCCGTTGGGTCCTTTTTGACCTCCTGATCTCTTGACACAACCGGTGCAGCAACTGGGATCGCGCTTGGAAGGGCGTCCGGTTTCGGATTCTGTCCTATCGGTGTGCTCACCAACAACGGGGACGCCAGTAGGCAGTAGAGCGCGATCATCCTTCCGCTCCAACATCCTTTCCAACAACTCATTCAGCTTCTCCTGGCAATACCGTTTCTCTTTGATCGAGGCCGCATTCCTTGAGCTTGTACAGGAGCGCGCGGTAGCTGATCTTGAGCACTCGGGCGCTCTTCTTGCGGTTCCAACGGTTGTGCCTCAGCACTTTCAGGATAAGCTCTTTCTCCACCTTCAGCACAGCAGCCTTGACGTATTTTTTTAACGGGACGCTCCCATCCGGGTCAACTATCTGGTCCAGTTCTTCTCGCAGCTTGGTTTCCAACTGCCGGATCAACTCACCCTCGTTCTGCAAAATCACCAACTGCTTCAGGATATTCTCGAGTTCCCGAATGTTCCCCGGCCAATTGTAGGCTTCGAAAAGGTCCATCAGCGCGGTGGGAATCTTGGTTCCCGGACGCCCGAAGGATTTGCGGTAGTGAGCCATGAAATAATGCACCAACTCCGGCAAGTCCGTGCGACGCTGCCGCAGCGGGGGCAGGTGAAGGTGCATGACGTTGATGCGGTAAAAGAGATCCTGCCGGAAATTGCCGGATTGCACGGCCGCTATCAGTTCCCGATTGGTCGAGCAGATCACCCTGGTGTCCAGCGTGATGTCTTCACTGGAACCGATCAGGGCCATGTTGCCGTCCTGCAATACGTGCAGGAGTTTGGCTTGCAAGGCTAGATCGAGATCGGCGATCTCGTCCAGGAAAATGGTCCCGGTGGTGGCTTGCTGGAACTTGCCCATGCGCTTTTGCACCGCACCGGTAAAGGCGCCGCGCTCAAACCCGAACAACTCCGACTCCATCAAGGCTCCGGGAATCGCCGCGCAGTTCACTTTGATGAATGGGTTCTTGGCCCGTCGCGACATGCGATGGATCTGCACGGCAAGTGTTTCCTTACCGGTGCCGCTCTCTCCCGTCAAGAGGACCGGCACGTCCGTGCTCGCCACCAAGGCGATCTTGCGTTTCAGGTCTAGCATGGCCGGGCTGTTTCCGAATAGAAACTCGCCAGCATGCCTGCCGGATCCCTCAATTTCGAGGACGGTACCGCCTGCTGAACTGCTAAGTGCACTCATTTTTCACCTCAGACTGGGGAATGCGGTGCAAATTAGTTACCATTTCAGATTCTAAAGGAGTTAGCTATGGAACTGGAGGCTCCGGGTCACAAGAGAGGCAAATTTTTTTCCAAAATTCCCAAATTTTTCCACTAACTGGACTCTCTACAACCGCCTTCTAGGACCCGCCTGATCCCTCCACGCACCAAGGAAATGATATAACATCATCATTCCAAAAATGATAGGCTCAATTCAGAACGGCTTCGCCGTCGAGGCTAGTACCTTTTCACGGTTAGGCGCGGTACTTTTATACCATTGTCCATTCGTGCAAGATTGTTTCACTATTATCCAGGCCATGTCGCCGACTTACGATAGCCCGACGGAAAAACAGCAGCCAAGCCAGCACTCTCGGGTTGCTAGCCGAGCCATCGTCCTACTCAACCTGGACGGGCACATTGTTAGCGCCAATGGCATAGCAATCAAAGCTTTAGGAGTTGAAGAGTCGAGCTTTCTGGGACAGCCCTTGGGCAATCTCTTCGAGAAGCCGACGCCGGCGCGTTTGAAGCAGTACTATGATCGCGCGCTTAAAGGTTCGGCAGTGAAGTGCCAGGCGAGATTGAAATCGGCGTCTGGATCAGGATATGAATCGGCGAATCGACCGTTGCTCAACGTACGCATCCGCTTGCATATTGTGGGTCCCAAATGTTCTCTGGAAGCCACTTGGGAAACACAGGAGCAGGGCCGTGATCCCATTCCCGCGTCTCCGCAATCCGAAGCCACCGCGCGGCAAGGAGCCTTTGAGACGCTCTTCCAAGCCTATCTGGAGCTACAAGAGATCAACAAGCAGAAAACCTCGATGCTGGCCGCCGCCACCCACGAATTGAAGACGCCGCTGACCGTCATGAATGGTTCCTGCGAATTGTTGCTTGGGGGAAGCTTGGGTGAATTGAACCCGGGACAGCGGGAGATCGTACAACTCTCCCATCAAAACGTGCGGCGGCTTTGGAATGTGGTGAACTCCTTCCTCGATTTTTCAGCGGTGGAGCGCGGCAAACTGATCCTGCTATTCGAGAAGCACTCCCCTGGTGACATCGTGGCGGAGTGCGCCCGTTACTGGAAGCGCCTGGCGCAAACCCGCGGCATCCAGGTGGACCACGCCGTGGCGCGCCACTTGCCGATGGTCAGTTGCGACCGTGCCAAACTGCAAAACGTATTGAACTGCCTCTGCGACAACGCGTTGAAGTATACTCCTAAGGGAGGGCAGATTACATTGGTCGCCGATCTCCACTTTTGGGAACGGCGGCTGGCCTCGGTGACGGTTCCCACCGACCGACGCGGCAAAGAGGACGACGATGAGGACGCCAACGGCATCCGTTTCTCGGTCACTGATAGTGGACAGGGAATTCCCTCCGAGTATCATCAGGAGATTTTCGATGAGTACTTCCAGGTTCCGGGTAGCGCTGCTGGAGGCACGGGGTTAGGGCTATCGATTGCGCGTAAGATTATCACCGCTCACAAAGGCAAGATTTGGGTGGAAAGCCGCTTGGGACAGGGCACCGCATTTCATTTCGTTTTGCCCCTCGAAATGAGAGGATAGGATGCAGGCTGAAGAAATCCGCACTACGCTAATTGTCGACGACGAAGAGGACATCCGCACTGTCCTGCGCGCCACCCTCACGGCCATGGGCTATCACACCATTGCGGTGGGATCGGGCGAGGCGGCAGTGGATCATATTCTGCGTAACCAACCGCCCTCGGTGGTTTTGCTGGACCTGAACCTTCCGGGCATGGGAGGACTGGAGACGCTGCGCCGCATCCTGGAGGCCAGTCCCAAACAGAAGGTCATGATGATCTCCTGCACCTCGGACGCCGACAAGATTGTCGCCGCGGTGAAGATGGGCGCCACCGACTATCTGGTCAAGCCCTTCACCAACGGGGCTTTGGAAGAAGCTCTCGACAAGTGTTTGACGGAAGAGATGGCCATGGCCGGTCCGGACAGCCGCAGCGCCGTCGGTCCCCTGCCTTTCCTGTGCTGCAGCGATCAAATGCAAAAGATTCGCGACAACTGCACGCGCGTCGCACCCACCGACGTCCCGGTACTGGTGGTGGGGGAAAGCGGATCGGGCAAGGAAGTGATTGCGCGCTATCTGCATCATGCTTCGAATCGCGCCACCCAGAAGTTCATCAAGGTAAATTGCGCGGCTCTGCCCTCGGATCTGCTGGAAAGCGAACTCTTCGGTTACGAGCGGGGAGCCTTTACCGGAGCCGCCGGATCCAAGCCAGGCAAGTTCGAGTTGGCCCACAAGGGCACACTGTTCCTGGACGAAATCGCCGAGATGCAAGTGTTCCTGCAGGCCAAGCTTCTGCACGTGCTGCAGGACGGTCGCTACTTCCGCCTGGGTGCCACCGTTCCCACGCAAGTGGACGTGCGGATCGTAGCAGCCACGAACGTCAACGTGGCGCAGGCGATTCAAGACGGCCGGTTCCGCCAGGATCTCTACTACCGGCTGAACGTCTTCTCGATTGCATTGCCTCCGCTGCGCGACCGGCGCGAGGAGATTCCGACCTTTGTCGACTACTTCATGAACAAGTACTCGCCGGCCGGAAGCACCGTCAAGATTTCGGATGGAATGTTGGGGCGCATGATGGCCTATGCTTGGCCGGGCAATCTTCGCGAGTTGGAAAACTTTATCCGCCGCCTGGTGATTCTGGGCGACGAGTCGATGATGCTTGGCGAGCTAGCCGAGAGCGAGCCGAAACCGGTGGCGGCCGCGCAGTCAACCCCCGCAGCGTCCGCGGGTCTGCGCGACGTGAAGCGCGAAGCCGAACGTAAAGCGATTCAGGCGGCGCTGGAGAGCACGCAATGGCGGCGTAAAGACGCGGCCAAGATCCTCAACATCAGCTACAAGGCCTTGCTCTATAAGATGCGCGATCTGCAGATGGATACGGCCTAATCAATGAACTTCGCCGCGGTAAAGGATTCTTACGGCCAGGTTCGTGCCAGCATGCGCGCCAACCAGCGGGCTTGGACCCGCGCCAGCCTGCTGTTGCTGCCGCTGACTGTGCTCTACTATGACACGTTTCTGAAGCTGGCCGGAGACTGGTGGAACGATCCCAACAATTCCCACGGACTTTTAATTCCGCCGCTGGCGCTCTACTTTGCCTGGCGCAAACGGCACAGGTTCAATGCTCAGACGGAAAGTCCGCTATTGGTCGCCGGCATCGTCGTCGTGCTGGGGTCTCTGCTGGTTTACTTTGTCGGCCGCCTGGGAGCCGAATTCTTCCTGACCCGCATTTCCTCGCTGACACTGGTAGCCGGGATGGTGTTGTATTTTTATGGTTGGAAGCATCTCCGAGTGATGGCTTTCCCGCTCTGCTTCTTGTTCCTGGCCATTCCCATTCCGGCGTTGATCTTCAACACCGTCTCGATTCCTTTGCAGGGTCTAGCTTCGGAAGCTAGTTCTGAGTTCCTCAACTTCTGCGACGTTCCGGTATTGCGCGAAGGCAACGTGCTGCAACTGGCGACGACCTCGCTCGGCGTCGCGGAGGCGTGCAGCGGCTTGCGCTCGCTGCTATCGTTGATTGCGCTATCGGTGATCCTCGGCTACATGCGCTGGCGCAACCTGGGGCAGAGGCTAGTGTTAATTGCGCTATCGATTCCGGTGGCCTTGCTGCTGAACATCGTGCGCATTACCGTTACCGGAATCATTGCCGAAAACTGGAGCGTGAAATACGCCATGGGATTTTTCCATGAGTTTTCGGGTTGGGTCGTTTTCGTGCTGGCCTTCTTCATTCTGTATTTGATCAGCAGCCTGATGCAAAGGTTCTGGCCCTCGCCGCCGCCAGAGGAACAGGAAGCCGAAAAGCAAGAGGTGATGGCATGAGCCGCGACAATCCCCGTGATATTTTCATGCTGGCGCTGATGACTGCCGCCGCCATTCTCAGCGTCGCGGTGCGGCACGGAAAAGCCGTTCCCTTGCGCCACAGTCTGGAGGACTTCCCTTTCCAGGTCGGAGATTGGAAGGGCGTCGACCAGGGACGTTTTCCCGAAGAAGTCATGAAGGTACTGCAAGCCAGCGACTATACCAGCCGCAGGTACCGGCGTCCGGATGGCGCGGCGGTCGATCTGTACATCGGATACTATCAGCAGCAGCGCGCCGGCGAAAGCATGCACTCCCCGAAGAACTGCCTGCCCAGTTCCGGCTACGAGGTTTTGGATGCGCAACGCGTCATGCTCGACATCCCTCAAGTCCGCAAGCAGATCGAGGTCAATCATTTCGTGGTAGAGAGTGACACCAACCGGCAGTTCGTGATCTATTGGTATGACGCCCATGGGCGCGATTTTGCCAGCGAGTACGAAGGTAAGGCGATTCTGGTATGGGAAGGGCTAAAGACCGGCCGCACCGATGGAGCACTGATTCGGGTCATGTCGCCGATTGCGAATTCGACGGCAAAGACCGATGAGGTGGCCACTTCCTTCGCCCGCCAGATTTACCCGTTACTCAAGGATTATCTTCCTGAGTAGGAGCAGACATCTTCATGCCACTTATCGATAAGGTTAACGATCGCACCGCACGTATCGGTATTCTGGGACTCGGCTACGTCGGCTTGCCGCTGGTACTGGAGTTCGGCAAGTACTTCAAAGTCGCCGGCTTCGATACCGACCCTCGCAAAACCGAGGCGCTGAATCGCGGGGAGAGCTATATCAAGCACATCCCGG
>Ga0207147_1120_pt1 | contig 12437 bp, 8 predicted proteins | sample Alteio_BWMinHeat_33_FD_153551 | JGI IMG/M metagenome (GOLD analysis project Ga0207147, IMG submission 153551) | Enriched cells from forest soil in Barre Woods Harvard Forest LTER site, Petersham, Massachusetts, United States -... | ecosystem: Environmental > Terrestrial > Soil > Temperate forest >... | reverse complement strand
GCATAAGGGCCCTTCATATTTATCGCAACATAATGTCTCTCAGGTGAAACAGGAATAGAATCTGGGCTCGTTAAAGGAACTTGTCCCCGCGCATGCAGAACTTTTAAATTATTAAACATGATGATGTCTCCGCTGTGCGCAACTATGGGAATATGCCGCGATTCATCGGGAAATTTTACTGCATCCTTCCGGTTATATGGAGTGAACCAGGTTGGTGTTACGCCATTGGTTTTAATGTAGTGTAAGACGCTATAAGTTTGATCGCTATTAGGGCCGTTGTCATCATAGGGGAGAAAATCGTCATCATTAACGTAATCGCAATGCATTTCTTGCAGACGGGTGTCCGAATTTGATTCAAACACAAATCTTGATCCGAAATAGGCATTCCTCCATTCGGAATCGCGCTTTACAAGTAGTGCAGATATAGCCCGCAACATCATTGCGCAAAACGGAAATCCTTTTTCCGGCTTGCCATGATCCGCTTCGCCTGTTGGCATGCCTATTAGGTGGATAACGTGAGGAAATTTGCCAATGCTCAAATTTTTAATGGCGGTGGTTGCTTCCACTGGCAAAAGCTCTTCCGCTGTCCTGCCAAGCAGATAATTTATTTCTGCTGTGCGGAAATCAGACCCAACTTGCCACTCTTTTTGACCAAATGGTTTTTCATAAGGCGTTAGTCCTGCCAGATCGCGGGACTCAAGAAAAAACTCTTTCAGCAATTTACCCGTGTTTCCAACATCATAGGTTTCAATAAAATTAGACATGCAAGAATCATCCTCGTCCAAATATTTTCGGTTGAATGCTATCAACAGAAATTATGAAGTCAGTCTAGCCGAAATCGTACTGTGCACCTGCACAAAAATTATTTTCAATTCGCTCAGTAACCTTAACGCACCAGCGTTAACCTTAACCCTCCCGCCAATAATTCGGCGCTTCGGCGGTTACCTCGATATCGTGCACATGGCTTTCCCGCAGCCCTGCGCCTGTAATCCTCACGAATTGGGCTTTTTTCTGTAGTTCCGGAATCGAAATGGCGCCGGTATAGCCCATCGCCGCGCGCAACCCGCCGACCAGCTGATGGATCACATGCTCGACCGGGCCCTTGTAGGGCACGCGGCCTTCGATGCCTTCGGGGATCAGCTTGCCGTGTTCGACCGCCTTTTGGAAATAACGGTCGGCCGAACCGTCGGCCATCGCGCCCATGCTGCCCATGCCGCGGTAATCTTTATAGGAGCGGCCCTGATAAAGCACCACCTCGCCCGGCGCTTCGTCGGTGCCGGCGAAGAGGGAACCGAGCATGACGGCATCGGCGCCGGCGCCGATCGCCTTGGCGATTTCGCCCGAGTAACGAATACCGCCATCGGCCACCACCGGCACATTCTGTTTGCGGCAGGCCTCGGCCACATCCATGATCGCCGTCATCTGCGGCACGCCCACGCCCGCCACAATGCGCGTGGTGCAGATCGAACCCGGCCCGATGCCGACCTTGACTGCATCGACGCCGGCATCGATCAGCGCTTTCGCCGCCTCGGCGGTGGCGATGTTGCCGGCCATGATCTGTGTCGCGTTCGACATTTTGCGCACGCGCGAAACCTGTTCGATCACGCGGTTTGAATGGCCGTGCGCGGTGTCGATCACCACCATATCGGCGCCCGCTTCCATCAGCGCCTCGGCGCGCGCGGCGCTATCCTTGCCGGTGCCAATCGCCGCCGCCACACGTAGCCGGCCCTTGTCGTCCTTGCAGGCATGCGGATGCAGCCGCGCCTTTTCAATGTCTTTGACGGTGATGAGGCCAACGCAGCGATAGGCATCATCAACCACCAACAATTTCTCGATGCGATGCTGATGCAGAAGTTTTTTGGCTTCCTCGGGCTCGACGCCACCCTTGACGGTGACGAGCTTGTCCTTGGTCATCAACTCGGCGACCGGCTGCTGCATGTTGGTGGCGAAACGCACATCGCGGTTGGTGAGAATGCCGACGAGCTTGCCCGAAGGCTTCTCGACCACCGGAATGCCGGAAATTTTGTATTCGGCCATCAAACGCAAAGCACTGGCCAGCGGCGCATCCGGGTTGATCGTGATCGGATTGACCACCATGCCGCTCTCAAAGCGTTTGACCTTGCGCACCTCCTCGGCCTGTTCGGCTTGCGTCATGTTGCGGTGGATGACGCCGATGCCGCCGGCTTGCGCGAGCGCAATGGCGAGCGCGCTTTCGGTCACCGTATCCATAGCGGCGGAGAGCAGGGGAATGCCGAGCGTGATTGTGCGGGTAAGGCGCGTAGTGGTGTCGACATCACCCGGCAACACGGAAGATGCCGCCGGCACCAGCAGCACATCATCGAACGTTAAAGCTTCACGGAATTGTGCCATTATAGTTTTGCCCGTTTGGGTTCCAAGTAATGGCGGCTATGTATATCTCAGAAAAGCTACGGGACAAAAGCAATATTTTTATGAATCCCCGATAGAAATCAACCTCATAGCATGGGCAAGCAATTAAAACACAATGCTTAAACGAAAGTTTACGGTTTATTTCTACTATAGGCGCGGCGTTTAACACCCTGAAAAATCGGGAGTTTCGAATGCAGCAAGCCGTAACGCAGCCCTTGTTTTCGTCCCGCAAAAAACGGCGTGGCTTCACCCTTACGGAGATGGCCATCGTTCTGGGGGTCATTGGCTTGATACTGGGCGCCATTTGGGTGGCGGCCGCGAATGTTTACAGCAATATGCGTGTTGAGAAAGCCCAGCAGCAAATTCTCACCATCGTCCAGAATATCCGTTCGCTCTACGTTGCCCGTTCGACTTTTGCCGACCCCGCCTCAGCCTGCGGCGTGAACTGCCCCCAAGACATCACAGCGCCGATGGCCTCGGCTGGCGTGTTTCCGGCCGACATGGTTACCCAAACGGCTGTAGCGAACAATAAAGCAACATATCCGCAAAGCCCATGGGGCACGCCAGTGACAATATACAGTGACGGCATGTCAGTGGACGGCGATTCATTCGAACTTCAAGTAGACGGCAATCTCGGCAACACCCTCGCCTCTAGCTGTCAATCTCTACTGGGCCGTATGGTGGGGCCGGGGATGGATAGCGGTCTAACCGGAGTGGCTGATGGTGCCGTTGTTGGTTGGATGGGTGGCTCGGCCAATAATAGTGCTTATGTCCAAACACTCGATGCCACCAGTTTTGCTGGCTGCAAGTATGTCGTCTTTATGTTCAGGCTGAAAGGCTGACCGGGAATGGCGCGCTGCGCAGCCCCTCATTGTTCCCGCCGTGGCTTCACTCTAGCGGAGATGGCTATAGTCCTAGGAGTGATCGGCCTTATCCTTGGCGCGATCTGGGTCGCTGCCGCTGCCGTCTACGCCAATATGAGAATCGAAAAAGCCCAGCAGCAAATTCTCGCCATCGTCCAGAATATCCGTGCGCTCTATCCCCTCAGTTCGGCTTTTGGCGCAGCCGCAGCCTGTGGTGTGAATTGCCCCCAGGAAGTCACAGCGGAGCTGGCCTCGGCCGGCGTATTTCCGCGCGACATGTTGCCTGCCGGCGTAACGGTCGTAAACGGCAATTATGCGACCTATCCGCTAAACCCGTGGGGGACGCCCGTGGCAATATTTTCTGATGGCATGACAGCAAGCGGCGATTCATTCGAACTTCAAGTGCAAGCCGCCAGCTTCGCCAATTTTGACATCAACCCTCTTCCCGACTGTCAATCTCTGCTAGGCCGCATGGTGGGACCGGGGATGGGTAGCGGCCTAGTCGGAGTGGCTGAAGGCATTGGATGGTTGGGCAACGGCGGGCTCCTGCCCAACCCCAACGTCTCACAGCTCGGCGTTTCCAGTTTCGTTGGCTGCAAGGACGCCATCTTTATGTTCTTGCTGAAGGGCTAACCGGGAACGGTCTTGGGAAATCAAATCAGCGCCCGATGCCGGCCTTCGCCACTTCCGGCTCAACCTTGCCCTCGAACTTCCTGAAATTCTCGGTGAACATGGAAATAAGTTTCTGCGCTACCGCATCATAGGTGGCCTTGTCTTTCCACATGTTGCGCGGTCGCAGCATTTCAGAAGATACGCCTTCGCAGCTTTCGGGGATCATGAGGCCGAAGGTGCTGTCCTCGACAAATTTACCTTTAGCCAAAGCGCCTGATAGCACCGCGCGCAGCAAGGTACGCGTGACGTTGATCGGCATGCGCTCGCCCACCCCATAACCGCCGCCGCTCCAGCCCGTGTTGATGAGCCAACAATTCACTTTATGGAACGCGATCTTGTCGCCAAGCAACCGCGCATAGACATCCGGCGGGCGCGGCATGAACGGCGCGCCGAAACAGGCCGAGAACGTCGCTTGCGGCTCGGTCACGCCTTTTTCGGTACCGGCCACGCGCGCGGTGTAACCGGACAGGAAATGATACATCGCCTGCTCGGCCGAGAGCTTGCTGATCGGCGGCAGCACACCGAAGGCATCGCAGGTGAGCATAATGACATTCTGCGGCAGGCCGCCGGCGCCGGTTTCGCTCGCATTGGGGATGAAGTCGATCGGATAGCAGGCGCGGGTGTTTTCGGTCAGGAACGCGCTGTCGAAATCAACCTTATGAGTGACTTCGTCATAAACGACGTTTTCCAGCACGGTGCCGAAACGGCGCGCGGCGGCATAAATTTCCGGCTCCTGCTTGGGATTGAGGCGGATCACCTTGGCGTAGCAGCCGCCCTCGAAATTAAACACCGCATGATCGCTCCAGCCATGCTCGTCGTCGCCGATCAGTGTGCGCGAGCTGTCGGCTGATAGCGTTGTCTTGCCGGTGCCTGAAAGACCGAAGAAAATCGCTACGTCGCCATCGGCGCCGATATTGGCCGAGGAATGCATCGGCAGAACGCCTTTCGCCGGCAGGATGTAGCTCATCACCGTGAACACGGTCTTCTTAACCTCGCCGGCGTAGGATGTGCCGCCGACCATCGCTAGTTTCTGGCCGAAATTGAGCATGATAAAAGTGCCGCTGCGGGTGCCGTCGCGCGCCGGTTCGGCGCGGAACTCCGGCACATGCAGAACGGTGAAAGCCGGCTCGTGGCCCTGCGCCAGCTGCTCCGCCGTCGGGCGGATGAACATGTTGCGCGCGAACAGCGCATGCCAGGCATTGGTCGTGATAATCCGCACCGGCAGGCGATAAAGTGCCTCGGCGCCGATATAGAGGTCCTGCACGAATACTTCTTTGTCGGCGAGCCATTCGATAACGTGGCCCTTGAGCGCGTTGAATGCATCCGCCTCGAGCGGCTGATTAACCTTGCCCCAATCGATATCGCGCTCGACCAGCACGTCGCGCACGATGTATTTATCATTGGGCGAGCGGCCGGTATGTTGGCCGGTCAGCGCGATAATGGCGCCATCCTCGCTCAGCTTCACTTCGCCGCGGCGCAACGCGTGCTCATAAAGCTGCGCGGGCGCCAGATTGACGTGAATGGCGGCAAGTCCTGTAAGGCCGAGTTGGCGGAGATTTTGTTCCATAGCAATCGCTTGTAGTGAGAGGGAATTACCGGCGTTGCCTGATTCTTGCGTGTCGGGTGAGGCGTCTTTCAGTTTAACACTTTGAAGGCGCATGGATTTTCTCCCGTCTGGCCTGAATAATAGTTAAGTTGTCTATGTGTCATGTTCTAGGGCGTGCGCCTTATATCATAGGCCTCAAGGCGGCCTCAAATAGTTTCGTAACGTAAATAATTTCATCTGCGGCCTGATTTATGCCATAGTCCGGCTTTAACGGTGCACCTTAACCAACCCTCGTATAATGCAGGGAGTTCAAGGCATTAAGGAAAATGCCGGGAGGCAAGAATACAAGTGCCACAAACAATTGCTTTGGTCGATGACGACCGCAACATCATAACTTCTGTAACTATGGCGCTGGAAGCCGAGGGATTCGAGGTACGCACCTATCCCGATGGCGACGAAGCCCTGCGCAGCCTTACGCAGCGTCCGGTCGACCTCGCGGTGCTCGACATCAAGATGCCGCGCTTGAACGGCATGGAGCTTTTGCAAAAACTACGGCAATCGCCAGCCGCCGCGCATATGCCGGTGATTTTTCTCACCTCGAAAGACGAGGAAGTGGACGAAATCATGGGCCTGCGCATGGGGGCCGACGATTATATCAAAAAACCGTTTTCGCAACGTTTGCTGATGGAGCGCATCCACGCGCTTCTGCGCCGCGAGCAGGCACGGGCGCAGCCGGTCGGCAGCGATCCCAACAGCGTGATGACGCGCGGCGATCTTTTGCTCGACGGTGCGCGACATGTGTGCACCTGGAAAGGCCAGCCGGTCGATCTTACCGTCACCGAATTTTTGCTGGTGAAGGCGCTCGCGCAGCGGCCGGGCCATGTAAAAAGCCGCGATCAACTGATGGATGCCGCCTATGGCGAAAGCATCTATGTTGACGATCGTACCATCGATAGCCACATCAAACGGCTGCGCAAGAAATTCAAGGTTGTGAATGCCGATTTTTCCCAGATCGAAACCCTCTATGGCGTTGGTTACAGGTATAAAGAAGGTTAGCGAAGGTTTTTTCGCGAACCTCCACGCCGCGGAGAAAAACAACGGCGCAGACGGAACCTCAGCCGCCGAAGACGTGCGTGGTGGCAATCAAGCGCATGTCTCGTGGCTATGGCGGCATACCGGCGATATAAAAACCCGGCGGCACTTGTCGCCGATCATGCTGCGCATTCTTGCCGTCAATGTGATGGCGCTTGCTATTCTCGTCGGCAGCCTCCTTTATCTCGGCCGTTATCAGGATCGTATCATCGCCTCCGAGCTTGATGATCTCCTCCGGCAGGCGCGCATTACCGCGAGCGCAGTGGCCGAAGGCGCCGTCGTGGTCGGCGATGATGAACGCAACATTCTTTCGCCGCTGCTGGCGCGTCTGATGGTGCGGCGCCTCGCCGAAACCACCGAAACGCGCACGCGCCTGTTCGATACCGACAATACGTTACTTGCCGATAGCCGTATCCTGTTGGCCGGTAGCGGCAAGATGCAGACCGAGGAACTGGAGGCGGAATCCGATGAGCATGCTTCGCTCGGCAAACGTCTTCTCGATGCCCTGTTCGATGTCATCGATTTCATCTCTCAACGCAGCAAATACCCGCTCTATCAGGAAGACGAAGCACAACGCGGCAATCAGTACGATATCGTCAAACGCGCGGCGCAAGGCGAAAGGGCTACACAAGTGTGGAGCATGCCGGGCGGCGGCCTGCTGCTGACGGCCGCGGTGCCGGTGCAGCATTACAAGCAAGTGATGGGCATGCTGATGCTCTCACGCGGCGGCGCCAAGATCGATGAAGCGATCCGCGCCGTGCGCATCGACATCCTCAAAATTTTCTTCATCACCCTCATGATCACGATTGCGCTATCGCTTTATCTTGCGCGCGCGATCGCCCGGCCGATCCGCATGCTGGCGGCTGCCGCCGAGGGCTTACGTCACGGCCAGATGCAAGTCAGGGGCTTCGCGGGCACCGCGAGCCTTTTGGATCCCGAAGCAATTCCCGACATGACCGCGCGCAAGGACGAAATTGGCGATTTGTCGGGCGCCTTGCGCGATCTTACGGCGGCGCTCGCGCAGCGCCTCGGCGCGATCGAGAATTTTGCCGCCGATGTCGCGCATGAGATCAAAAATCCGCTCACATCGTTACGTAGCGCGGTCGAAACCGCCCAGCGCGTGCAAGATCCGAACATGCAAAAGAAACTCATGCTCCTTTTGCGCGATGATATCGACCGCCTCGACCAGCTCATCAGCGACATCGCGGATGCCTCCAGACTCGATGCCGAGCTGAGCCGCACAGAAGCCACGCCGATCGATATCGGCAAGTTGCTTGGAACGTTGGTCGATATCTATCACACGCCGGCGGCCAACGGCGCGGGACGCGCCGAAGTCACGCTTGCGCCGGTCAGGGAGCGTCTCGTCGCCACGCTGATCGGTGCCCGTTTCGTGCAGGTGATACAGAATTTGATCGACAACGCGCTTTCCTTTTCGCCGTTGGGCAGCAAAATTATTATGTCGGCCGCGCGCGCGGGGCGCTTCGTGCGTATCGTGGTTGAGGATAGCGGTTCCGGCATTCCCGAGAACAAGCTTGATGCAATCTTCGACCGTTTCTATAGTGAGCGGCCGAAGGAGGAAAAATTCGGCACCCATTCGGGCCTTGGCCTCAGCATATCCAAACAAATCGTCGAGGCGCATCGCGGCACCATCCGGGCCGAAAACCGCCGCGACGCCGCCGGCAATATCATCGGCGCGCGCTTTATCGTGCAATTGCCGGGCGTGGGGGAATGATGTCATCGCGCCGTGCGCAGCCTTGATTCGTTCCCGTTCCCGCCCTATTTTGCTTGTCCATCCTTCAGGAGTTCCCCATGCCCAACGATATCGTCATTGCCAGCGCCACACGCACGCCGATCGGCGCGTTTAATGGCGCGCTGGGTTCGATCCCGGCGCATATGTTGGCGGCGGAGACGATTAAGGCTGCACTCGAACGCGCGAAAGTCGCGGCGGGCGAGATTTCCGAAACTGTGCTCGGGCAAGTACTTCCGGCCGCGCAAGGCATGGGTCCGGCGCGGCAGGCGGCGATGGCCGCCGGCATTCCGCAAGACCGGACCGCTTACGCCGTCAACCAGATTTGCGGCTCCGGCCTGCGTGCGGTGGCGAATGGTGCGAACTCGATCAAAGCCGGCGATAACCAAATCGTCGTCGCCGGCGGCATGGAAAGCATGAGCCTCGCGCCGCATGCCTTGCATCTGCGCAGCGGCACGAAAATGGGCAATGCCGAAATGATCGATACGATGATCCGCGACGGCTTGTGGGATATCTTCAATAATTATCACATGGGCGTGACGGCCGAGAATGTCGCGCAGAAATTCCAGATCACGCGCGCGATGCAGGATGAATTGTCCTGCGCCTCGCAGAACAAGGCCGAAGCCGCGATCAAGGCCGGTAAATTCAAGGATGAAATCGTGCCGATCACCGTCAAGAGCAGGAAGGAAGATATCAAGGTTGAGCAGGATGAGTTTCCCCGTTTTGGCACCACGCTGGATGCACTAGCTAAGCTCAAACCGGCTTTTCAGAAAGACGGCACCGTCACGGCGGGCAATTCATCCGGCATCAATGACGGCGCCGCCGCCGTGGTGCTGATGACGGATGCCGAGGCCTCAAAGCGCGGGATTAAACCGCTCGCGCGCATCGTGTCGTGGGCGACGTGCGGTGTCGATCCCGCCATCATGGGCACCGGGCCGATCCCGGCCAGCCGCAAGGCTTTGGAAAAAGCCGGCTGGAAGGTGAGCGATCTCGATCTCATCGAAGCAAACGAAGCCTTTGCCGCGCAAGCGGTCGCCGTCAACAAGGATCTCGGCTGGGATCCGGCTAAAGTGAATGTGAATGGCGGCGCCATCGCGCTCGGCCATCCAATCGGCGCCTCCGGCGCGCGCATTCTCGTGACGCTGTTGCATGAGATGCAAAAGCGGCAGGCGAAAAAAGGCATCGCCACGCTCTGCATCGGCGGGGGAATGGGAATAGCAATGTGTGTGGAGAGATAGGGGTTAGGGTTCGGGGGTCAGGGTTCAGGGATTTAGAGTTTCTGAACCCCGAACCCCAATTGTTTGGGGAGATCAATGTCTAGAACAGCCATCGTCACCGGCGGCACCCGCGGGATCGGCGCCGCGATCAGCGAGAGTTTGCACAAAGCCGGCTATAAGGTCGCCGCCGTTTATCACGGGAATGGGGTGGCGGCGCAGGCCTTCACCAACAAAACCGGTGTGCCGCATTTCAAATTCGATGTGGGCGATTTCGCCGCCTGCCAACAAGGCATCGCCAAAATCCAGACTGCACTCGGTCCGATCGACGTGCTCATCAACAATGCCGGCATCACAAGTGATGCGTTTCTGCACAAAATGAAGCCGGAGCAGTGGGGCGAGGTTATCCGCACCAATCTCGATTCCGTTTTCAACATGTCGCGCCTTGTGATTGAAGGTATGCGTGACCGCGGCTTCGGCCGCATCATCAATCTAAGTTCCATCAACGGGCAAAAAGGCCAGGCCGGACAGACCAATTATTCCGCCACCAAGGCCGCGATTATCGGTTTCACCAAAGCACTCGCACTGGAATCAGCGAGCAAGGGCGTGACAGTCAACGCAATCGCGCCCGGCTATATCGATACCGACATGGTACACGCCGTGCCGCCGGAAGTGCTCGACAAGATCGTGGCTCGAATCCCAGTCAAGCGCCTCGGCAAGCCCGAAGATGTTGCGCGCATGGCCTTATTCCTCGCCAGCGATGAAGCCGGCTTTGCCACCGGCGCGACCTTTACCGTCAATGGCGGACAGTACCTGACATAGGTAAAAGTGGCGGCAGCAAAGCCGCTGGCGCACGCCGCGGGAAGCAATAGAGACAATTTTATCTAAAAAGCAAGCGAACCGGAATCGCCGGATTCAGCGGTAAATTCTTTCTGCGGCTGGAGGAATCCGGATAGGAACAATTTTACTAAAAAAACTATCGGCTTCCGTCGTTATAAATTCTGTTCGATATTGGATTTATTTTCGTACAACTTAAAGATGTTTTAACGAGACTCGTTCATATTTGCAGAATTCATATGTAGCTTTTTTGGCGGCGGATTTTCTTAAGGGATTTTATATGCGCAATTTTTGCAAAAATATATTCCGCCCCCGTTTGACATTCAGCGCGCTTGTGCTTGGCGCCCTTTTTCTCGCCGCCGCCGGCTCTGCTTTTCCTGCCATAGCAGCGACGACAACCCCAACCCCAACAACGACGACGACGTCTTTTACCGTTAGCGTCATCGCCTCGGGCGACGCTTACAATGGCTACCCCAAGATGGCCCTGATAGCGAACGGTCATCAGGTCGCCACGGCTGCGGTTACGGCCAACCACAAGACCAACAGCTGGCAGACCCTCAACTTCAATGTAACGGTATCCGGCACCCCGAAAACCCTCGGCGTCGATTTTCTCAACGATGCTTCAGGGCGTACAGGCGATCGCAATCTTTATATCAAGGATATTGTCGTCAACGGCACAACCTTGCTGCCGTCGCAAGGAACGTATCGCGGCACGACCGGGTCTGGCTATATGTATTGGTCAGGCACGCTGAGCTGGAATGTCGCGAACCTGTTTAGTACCGCTCTGTTGGCGTGCGGCTCGACACCGAGTGGTTCAACCGTAACACAAACTATCAGCACGACCACCGGTTCGATCGCGGCAACTACTACCCAGTGTCCTTATGGCGGTACCCAACCGACCGCGACCACCGTGACGCAGCTTCAACTCTGCACCAACGGTGTACTAGCCAATTCGGGTTCGCAGATTACCACGACGACGAACACCGGTAGCCCGACTTGTAAGATTGCAGCGGCTTGCGGCTCGACGCCGAGCGGCTCAATCGTGACGCAGACTGTCAACACGACTTCCGGCTCAATCGCGGCGACAACCACCCAGTGCCCTTACGGCGGCACGCAGCCGACCACGACAACCGTGACGCAGGCCCAACTCTGCACCAATGGCACGCTGACTAATCAAGGTTCGCAGATAACCACGACAGCGAACACCGGCAGTCCGACCTGCGACCCAGCACCTACTCTGTTGGCGTGCGGTTCGACCCCGAGCGGTTCGACCGTGACGCAGACTGTCAGCACGACCCCCGGCTCAATCGCGGCGACAACCACCCAGTGCCCTTACGGCGGCACGCAGCCGACCACGACAACCATTACGCAGGTTCAACTCTGCACCAATGGTGTACTGACCAATCAGGGCGCGCAAATCACCACGACAGCGAATACCGGCAGTCCGACCTGTAACCCTGCTTCTGGCGGCGGCGGCAGTGGCGGGGGAGCATCCACCGGAACTCTAACAGTCGGGCCGAGCGGGTCCGGTGCGCAGTACACCACGATCGCCGCTGCCGTGGCTGCAGCGAAATCAGGCAACACGATCTCGATTTTGCCGGGCACCTATAACGACCATGCAACCGAAGTTACCGTTCCGCTCACCATCGTGGCGGCGCAAGGGCCAGGCACGGTGATCTGGCAGGCAACCACCCAGGTTTCCAACGGCAAGGCTCTCCTTATCACCGACACCGACACCACCGTCGATGGCCTGACGATCCAGAATGTGACCGTCGACCCGGCCGACGCCAATGGTGCGGCGATCCGCTATCAAGGCGGCAATCTGGTGGTTAAGAACTGCTATATCTATAATAACCAGGATGGACTGCTGGGCGGCGCCCCGGTAGACAACACAGGCTCGATCACGGTTCTCAACTCGTGGTTCGACCATAACGGCGTCGGCGACCCCAACAGCGCGGGCTACGGCTATACGCACAATTTTTATACCGGCGCCGGTGTTAATGGCGCCACGATCGCCACGTTGGATATCGAGAACAGCCTGTTCACGCGGGCCCAGGAAGGTCACGAGATCAAGAGCC
>Ga0207147_1119_pt1 | contig 12456 bp, 11 predicted proteins | sample Alteio_BWMinHeat_33_FD_153551 | JGI IMG/M metagenome (GOLD analysis project Ga0207147, IMG submission 153551) | Enriched cells from forest soil in Barre Woods Harvard Forest LTER site, Petersham, Massachusetts, United States -... | ecosystem: Environmental > Terrestrial > Soil > Temperate forest >... | reverse complement strand
AATTAATTTAATTAATCAAATTAACAATATTATATATTTAATTATTTAATTAAGTTGTTATATAATAAATATAGTGAGTTTTCTAATTTTATATAGGAGGATTTATGCCAACTATTCAACCTAGAGGCCACGAAAAATTACCTGATGATTTTCAATCTAAGCCATCAGGAGACAAATCTGCACCTAAAACTGTAGGCAAAGTTGAGCAAGCAGGCTCTTCAGTGAAGCCGTCGGCTAAGTCAACAGCAACAGCCAAATCTTCATCTGTGGTTCCGGCATCTCTCCCGGGCGCACAGGACACTGAGAAACAAAAAACTGCCTCCGCTCAATTGGCAAATGCAGCAGCCGAAGTTGTCGCAAAGAGAAAAAGCAAACAGCAGCAAGTGGTTGTAAATCAAGATGTTGCAGCTTCTGGATCTTCAACAGTTTCCTCTAAAAAACCGGTCGACAAAGGTCTGATAGATAAATTTGAAGTCGAGATTCGTGATTTAATTAAAAAAAAGAAAGAATTTGAAGCTTCTCTGATTGAACTAGGTGAGGTTTCTCATGATCGCAATTGGTATACTCCAACAAAGGAATTTACTATAAACGAACTTACTAAGATTGTGGGAAAATATAACGAGAAGGAATTAAGAGAAATTATTGATCATGTAAAAGAACAAAAGGCTACTATTTATATGGATGAGGATGAAAAGGCAACTCCCAAACAAGAATTAATTCTTTTGGTCCGAGTATTAATTATGCAAAATTGGTATTAGGCTGCCTTTAAGAATGGCCTTTCTTTCAAATAGCCTAATGAGCAAAGCGATCCAAAGTTCTGATTTTAAAAATTTTTCTCTGCGTTCTCTGTGTCTCTGTGGTTCATTTTGTCCTTTAGCCTATCCAACTTCGAATTCGAAGGCGAGCCAATCGTTTTGCTCCTGTTCGCTGATTAGCTGCCAGCCTCTTTTTTCACATTCTTTTAAGTAGATATCTCTCTCATCGACCAAGATGCCTGAGGTGATGCAGGTGCCTGCGATTGTACTCAACACAGGCATGGACGTCCATGCTTCAGATTGTTGGGTCCTAATCATGTTGAAGACAATAATGTAAGATTGACTTGGATCAAGCTTCAGCTTATGAGGCTTAACAAATAAGACATGATCTTCTAGCTTATTTAAGATGGCATTCTCTTTGGAATGCTCTATGGCCTCATCATCGATATCTACTCCAATAGCGCATTTTGCTCCGAGGAGAATCGCTGCCAGCGAAAGGATCCCGCTGCCCGACCCTATATCCAGAACAATTTTGTCTTTAACTCTATCAGCCATCATGGCCAATGTCAGCCGCGTGGTCGGATGAGAAAGATCGCCGAATCCCGGACCGGCTTTGAGATTAAGGATCGGGAACGATTTGTCCACATGAGTATATTTTGCCAGGTCGATATGAAGCATGTAGTCCCTATAATCAGGGCAATGGGTCGACCATTGAACACCCCAATCCATGTATTGTTTGATGTCAATCGCTTCATACTTTTCAAACATTTCCGTTTTCAGAGGCTTCTCAGCATCTTTTTTATTTTTAAAAGGCATATAGAGCCAGCAGCTTCCATCCAGATCGGTCATAAAGAAAATGTCTGTCCTTGACCCGACAAGTTCATCGCAGGTGTTGGAGGGATCTTTTAAAAGAAAACGGAAATATTGTGACATGGCTCTCTTAATTTTTAACTTTATAAATAATTTATAAAAGAAACAAAATAGCATTAATCGGCATTTCAAGCGAAGAGTGAATTTCAATGGGCCACAATATTAATCTGATTCTCATTTTTACATTCGGCTTTGCTTTCGCCAGTGTGCTAGGCTACTTGGCTAATAGGCTCAAATTGCCTGCCATTCTTGGATTTTTGATCGCAGGATATCTCATCGGGCCTTTTTCTCCCGGCTTTGTCGCCGACATGCAAATTGCCGAGCAGCTAGCGGAAATTGGGGTTGTCTTAATGCTTTTCGGAGTAGGACTTCACTTCAGATTAAGCGATTTAATGAATGTTAAGAATATCGCTGTGCCTGGCGCCGTCATCCAAACTCTTGTGGCAACAATAGCTGGAGCTCTCCTGTTTTATTCGGCTGGTTGGACTATTCAGTCCGGAGTCATCATGGGCCTTGCTGTTGGCGTTGCCAGCACTGTTGTCCTAGTCCGAGTGTTAACAGACTACCGGCTACTTGAGACTAAACAGGGCCACATTGCTGTAGGGTGGCTGGTCGTGGAAGATCTTTTGACTGTATTGATCTTAATTCTGCTTCCGATCTTGGGGACTTTTTATAAAGAGGGCTCTATTTCATGGGCCGATGCCACATGGTCCATTGCCATCATGCTGGCAAAGTTTTTGTTTTTAGTTGTCTTTATGTTTACAATAGGTCAAAAAATTGTCGAATACATTCTGACAGCAGTGGCAAGAGTCAGGTCACACGAACTTTTCACTTTAACAGTTCTTGCTTTAGTGTTTGTCATTGCAGCAAGTTCTGCCCTTGTCTTTGGGACTTCGATGGCCTTAGGGGCCTTTATCGCAGGGATGGTGATAGGTAAAACTGAAGTGAGGCATCAGGCCGCCTCAAACGCTTTGCCGCTGAAGGATACTTTTGCAATCATTTTCTTTTTAACTGTCGGCATGTTGTTTAACCCTGCAGTTGCCTTTGAAAGCCCAGGTCTTTTCTTCGGAACTTTAGCAATCATCTTATTGTTAAAGCCTCTATCAGCATTGTTGATAGTCTTAGGATTTGGCTACAATGCTGTCGTAGCGATAACAGTTGCAGTTGCGTTGGCCCAAATTGGTGAATTTTCCTTTATTTTAGCTGAGCAGGCAATGAATTATGAATTACTTCCTGACAAAGGCTTTGACATTTTAGTAAGTTGCGCCATCATTTCAATATCATTAAATCCGATCTTATTTAGAATTTTCAATGAGTCTACTCAAAGCAGATCTGTCTTTTGGAAAAAAATTCGAAGTTTTCTCCCTAAAGCGATGCTAACGACTTCATTGCCAGAGCAACACAAGGGAGAATCGAAGCGCATTGTGGTTGTGGGATTTGGCCCGGTCGGCCAAGAAGTAGCTCACAATTTAAAAGCCTTTGGCTACACCCCTTACATTATCGAGCAGAATATTGATACTGTGACGCTTAGGAATGAGGAAAAAAACTATCACTTCATTTTTGGCGATGCCACGCAAGAGCACATCCTTTCGGCTGCTAAAATCGAGGACGCTAACTTGCTAGCGATTACCATGCCCGATATGGCCACTGCTAAAGAGATTATTCAAACCGCCAGGCTTGTCAGACCGGATATAAAAATCGTCGCTCATGTGCGATTCCTCTCGGAAAAACAGACTTTAGAAGAATTCAATGTCTTCACTGTTTGTTCAGAAAAGGAAGCTGCCAAAGCTTTCGTTAATTATATCCATCAATTTGTTCACATTTAATTTAAAAAACAAATTAAATAAATAAAACTTCAAAAAAAACTATATAGTGTATAATAAAGTTGGAACTTTTAATAGGAGGTGTTTTATGCAACCTGCAATGCCTTCACAATTTCCAGCTTGGCCTGATCCTGTTATAGGATTCGTAGAAGTACCCGATGAGAAAATAGCGGCCTACGATAGGGCAATAAATCAACTAGGCATCAAGCCGATTAAAACAGATAAATATCCAAAGCATGAAAATGTTGTCAGGATTCTATTTTATGACAATACAAGAGCAGTAGAATATGTATCAAAAAGTGATTACAAAAAAATCCAGGATCTCTATCTACAAACGATCTCTAAATCTGAAGGTAAACAACCAGGCATGCTTGATTCCGAACTAGGTAAAGAACCAAGAGTAGAACTAGGTGGCGACACTGCTGCTAAAGGCAAGCAGCCGCCAAATCCGAAACAACAAACAGAACCGCCACCACGCAAGTAACATGCTTCTTGCATAATCAATTCCTTGCAATTGTTGGAATGATTAACGCAGAGGCGGTGAGACGGAGAGACGCAGAGAAAATTATGGGTTTATTAACTATCCTGACAATCTATTGATGAGATTGTCAGAATGCTTACCAATTCTAATTAAAAAATGGTTAACCTCAAGTAATTACCTCTGCGTCTCCCCGTCTCACCGCCTCTGCGTTATTCATAAGATAATTATGCAAGGGTAATGTATGAACAAGGTTTACTCCCCTAAGATAATATTTAATTCATTCAATTGAGCAGGTGCAACCGTCCCTGGACATGCCATCATGAGGTCGCTGGCCTTCTGAGTTTTGGGAAAGGCGATCACATCTCGAATGCTATCAGTCTTTGAAAGTATCATCATGATACGATCCAATCCAAGAGCCAGACCAAGGTGCGGCGGTGTACCATAGCTTAAAGCTTCGATAAAAAAGCCGAAACGCGAGTGAATTTCTTCCTCTGTAAGCTTGAGAATATCGAAGATCTTCTTCTGGACTTCTGGATCATGGACCCTTTGCGATCCTCCGCCAATTTCATAGCCGTTAAGAACAATGTCATAGGCCTCCGAACGGGCAGCTATTGGATCGGAATCCAAAAGAGGCAAGTCCGCGAACTTAGGCGAGGTGAAGGGGTGGTGTTCGCTGTCAATTTTTTGTTCTTCCGGGGAGAATCTAAATAGAGGGAAGTCGGTGACCCATAAGAACTCATAGCGGTCTTCATGGATCAATTTCCTGTCTTTGGCAATTTTTCTTCTTAGATGGTCCAAAGCCTGGTTAGCAGTCCCGGGGAGATCAGCAATCATGAAGATGAGGTCGCCCTCTTCGATCTTCATTTTAGCGATCATTTCCTTTTGAACATCATCAGGGAAGAATTTCACGATGTTGGACTTCAGTTCATTTTCCTGCATTTTCATCCAGGCGAGGCCTTGGATGCCGAATTTTTGCACGAAGGCAGTGTAGTCCTCGATATCTTTCCTGGTCATGTTGGCACCGCCTTTGACGCAGAGCCCTTTCACAATGCCATCTTCCTTAAGTTGGTCCAAAAAAACGGAAAAGGTGGAGTTTTTGACAATGTCAGAAATATCTGAAAGAGGCATGTCAAACCTTAAGTCAGGCCGATCGGATCCATACAATTCCATGCAGGTTTTGTGGGAAAGCCTTTTAAATGGAGTGGTGATGTCTTTTTTTAAACATTCCTTAAAAATCGCCTTGATCAGGCCTTCAACAATTGCCATCAATTGTTCAGGGGTGCCAAAGCTCATTTCCATATCGATTTGAGTGAATTCAGGCTGCCGGTCTGCTCTTAAATCTTCATCGCGGAAGCATTGGGCGATTTGAAAATAGCGGTCCATGCCAGCGATCATCAGCAGTTGTTTGAAAAGCTGAGGAGATTGCGGTAAAGCATAGAAGCTTCCATGATAGATTCTGGAAGGGACCAGATAATCCCTGGCACCTTCAGGAGTGGATTTACCAAGAATAGGCGTGGTCACTTCAATAAAACTTAGGCTGTCCAAATACTTTCTGGCAGCCATCATTGCCTTATGTCTTGAGACCAAGGTATTGGCAATAGGGCCGCGGCGGATATCCAAATAGCGGTACTTCAGGCGGATCTCTTCATGAATATCGATGAAGTCATCTGAAAGCGAAAACGGAGGAGTCTTGGCCTTCGAATGAATTTGCATGTCAGCGACAAGCACTTCAACTTCGCCGGTTTTGAGCTCCAAATTGGTGGTCTCGCTGGAACGCAGCATGACTTTACCTTTAATGGAAATGACCCATTCATGCCGCAGTTTTTCGGCCTGTTGATGGATTTCTTTATTGTGGGCCGGATCGAAGACCAGCTGTGTTATGCCGAAGCGGTCTCTAAGGTCAATAAAGATCAGTCCGCCGTGATCGCGGTAGCGATGGACCCAACCGGAAAGGCAGACTTCCGACTCTACATCAGTTTTGTTTAGGGAACCGCAATCATGCGATCTTTGGAATAAGTGCATTGGCTTAGAAATTCCTTTGTCAATGCTTTGACTTGTGCAATCAATATACATACAACCTCTTTGAAAAAAAAGAAAGGAATGCGAATAAAGCATTCTATTTCTAGTTTGATTTATGAAAAATTTATAAAACGAAAAAAAAGGAAAAAATGATTAGTTGCAATTATTATTGCAATTATTGGAAGAATTGGAAAGATTAACAGAAATTATTGCAGCAGAAAACTTCTTAAAACAATGTATGAATATGTCTAACATATGTTAACCTCCTTTCGGTGATGAACAAATAATAACATTTATTTTATAATTTGTCAAATTGATCAATGAATTTTAAAATTTAGACACAGATAACACAGATGACACAGAAAAACACAGATAAGTCATAGAAGATAAGCATTTTAAAATAAAAAATTATCTGTGTTAATCCGTGTCATCTGTGTTATCTGTGTCTAAAAACATTTCACAGTATTATGAGAAATTATGAAACAGTCTATTAAGTGGATCATTTTCCTGATCGTTGCCTTGGCCAAATGCTATTCCGAAGAAATTCAGCCGGGCCTTAACTACGAAAAAATAACTGCCGAGCAACAAATCATCCATGTTTTAACAGTCGACCCAACGAAGTTTAATATGACCCCTGCTCGCGCACTGGACGAAGGCCTTGGGCGGGAATCTGCCCTGTCCCTTTCAAAGCGTAAAAATGCCATTGCCGCAATCAATGGAGGCTTTTTTACAATCGAGACAACTTTCGATGGATTGCCCAGAGGAATCTTAAAAATCGACGGTGAGTGGTATTCCTTGCCAACAAGACCGCGTGGAGCCATCGGCTGGTCCAAATCCAGCCAAAGCGTTCTTTTTGATCGCATATTAGCTTCTGCCTCAATAAAAATTAATAACGACCTCATCCCTTTAGAAGGCATTAATCGGGAACGGAACAAAGGAGAAAAGATTGCTTATTTTCCTTATTTTCACCGCACGACTCTCACTGATCAAAATGGCGCTGAGATCATCATTAAGAAGGGGAAAGTAGCAACCATTCGTCTCGAATCAGGCAGTTCCAAGATACCATCAAAAGGATTTGTTCTATCGCTAGCAGACCCCATTGAGGAGGGCATTTTAGACAAATTAACCAAAAATTCAGAAGCCTCGATCTTGTTCAAAATTATCCCTCAAAGCAGTGCTACGACTTCTGAACAATGGCAATCGATTGACTACATTGTGGGAGGAACTCCGCTTTTGATAAAAAATGGCGAAGTAGTAGACAATTTTGCTTCTGAGCGGATTATGGAAACTTTTATCACTGACAGACATGCCAGAACGGCAGTGGGCATTTTAAACAACGGCTTTTGGATATTTGTCGTCGTTGACAGGGCCAAAGATGTCAGTCAAGGGATGACCATGCCTGAATTGGCTGCATTTATGAAAAAGTTGGGCAGCGTGCAGGCCCTTAACCTTGATGGCGGCGGCTCGTCAACTATGGTCATCAAGAATAAGCTCATCAACCACCCCATTGGTGATAAAGACGAAAAAGAAGGCAAAGTCGTCGACCGCCGCATCTCTGATGCTATTTTAATACTCAATAAAAATTAAATAGGAATACAGAATTCAGAATCCAGAATTCAGAATGAATTACTATTCTTGTCTTCAACTATATTCTGGATTCTGAATTCTGAATTCTGAATTCTGGATTCTGAATTCTGTTACTAGTTTTTGGTTTTGTCTAGAAGAGCCTGCCAGCGTTCAAATAGATGCTCGAGCTTTTTTTGGGATTCGGCTGCAAGGTTGTACTGCTGTAAGGACTTTTGCGGGTCGGCATTGATGCGGGGATCTGCAAGCGACATATGGATGTCCTCTAGTTCCTTTTCGGCGGCCATGATGCTGGCCTCCATTCCCTCAAGTTCTTTTTGTTCTTTATAGGAAAGCTTTTTTGGCTTTTCAGTTTCTTGACGAAGGGGTTGAGGAGGTTTGTCTGAGACTTCTTTTTTTGGGGCCGCTTGCGATGATGCAGCTTCCCATTGGTTGTAGTCCGCAAAAATCTGGGCTTCAGCACCTGCTCCCAGGCCAATGATCTGATTGCAAATACGGTCCATCAAACAGCGGTCATGGGAGATCAAAACGACGGCTCCTGCAAAATCCATCAGACTGTCCTCAATGACTTCCAGAGTAGGGATGTCCAAATCATTGGTTGGTTCGTCCAAAAATAGGATGTCGGCTGGCTCGAGCATCAATCGCGCAATAAAAATCCGGGCTCTTTCTCCGCCTGAGAGACAGCCTACCGGCAACTCTAGCCTGTCTGGAGTAAATAAGAACTTTTTGGCCCAGCCATTGACATGGATGTCCTGGCCGCGATAGTTGACGACGTCGCTTAGCGGTGACAATGCCTTTCTCAGAGTGATGTTGGGTGGAATTTGCTCGCGATGCTGGTCAAAGTAGACGAGCTTCAAATCGTCGGCATATTTTAATGTCCCTAAATCGGGAGCAACCATCTTGCCAAGAATTTTTAATAATGTTGTTTTGCCTGTCCCGTTTTTCCCGACGATGCCCAACCTGGTTCCTGGTGAGAGGGTGATGTCAACTCCATTGAACAGATTTTTGCTGCCCATGCTCTTTGACAAATTTTTTGCTACCAGCAGCTTTCGGGTCTCTCGGTCAGAAGCTGAAAAATCAATGTCGACTTTGCGGGTTTTGTTGCGCTGACGAATATCCGAGAGCTCATCGATCATTTCATACGCTTTTTGGATGCGCGATCGCGATTTTGTCGTTCTGGCCTTTGGCGATTTCCTCAGCCATTCGATTTCGCCTCGCACCTGTGAGGCTAAGCCGCGTTCCTGCTGTTCCTGAGCTTTTAAAAAAGCTTCCTTGTTCTCCATGTAGGCGCTCATATTTCCTTCACTGGCAAATATTCCGCCAGGAAAGCATTTATTGAGCTCGATAATTTTTGATGACACATTTTCCAGGAAGTAGCGGTCATGGCTGACAACAACATATGAAATGCGTTCTCTGGCCAGGAATTTTTCCAGCCAAAGAATTCCTTCCAAATCGAGGTGGTTGGTGGGCTCGTCGAGGAATAGCAGATCAGGTTCGTGCATCAGCGCTCTGATTATGTCTAAGCGTTTTTTCCATCCTCCGGATAATGTGGAGGCATTCTGAGAAAAATCAGTAAATTGAGCTTTGCCAAGGAGTATTCTGGCCTTCGTCAGTAATTCAAAATCCTGGCCGTTTTTGATCTCGTTAACAAGAATATTTTCTAGTGTATCAGAAGGAAATTCCGGCGATTGACTGGCATAGCCCAGCCTCAATCCCTGCCTGCGGGATATCGACCCTTTGTCAGGGGAATCCAGCCCCATCAATATTTTCAGCAACGTTGATTTTCCCGAGCCATTCGGCCCAATAAGGCCCACTCGGTCGCCCTGATGCAAAGTAAACGAAATGTCCTTGAAAAGAACTTGCGTTCCATAAGATTTAGCTAAAGAATGGGCTCCAAGTAACGATGTCATGCATAAATTTTATCATAAATGATAAATAAGTGCCTAGTGCTTAGTTCTTAGTGCTTAGTAATTAGAGCGTAGCTAATACTTTGCACTAGGAACTAAGCACTATGCACTAAGCACAATATTAATTATTAAACTGCCGTGTTAACAATTTCAGCTCTAGCATTTTTTGGCGCTGTTTGATCTGAGCTGAATTTCAAAGTTTTAAGTTTTGGCAATTGTCCAATAAAGTCCGGAATTTGTTTTAAATTCGGATTTCCTGAAACATCCAATTCTACTAGTTCTTTTAATTTGCTCATGGAAGAAGGCAAAGTGCTGATCCCTGTCTTTGCAACTGAAAGCATTTGTAAACTTGAAAGATTGCCAATGTCGCTGGAAATCTTTGTGAGTTTATTTTTAGAGACATCCAAAGCTTCTAATTCCTTAAGTTTGAAAAGACCGCTTGGCAATTCCTTCAGCTCGTTTTTCGCAACATTTAATATTTGTAAATTTGAAAGGCTATCAATATTGCTTGGCAATGCTGACAATCTATTCCTACTTACATCCAAAGAATACAAATCAAAATAATCACAGAAATTGGCCGGCAAATATTTAATATGATTATTAGAAAGGTTTATTGATTCGGCATTTTTGCACATATAAATTGCTTTATGAACCGTATTAAGGTGTTTGCCTCTTACATCAACCTCTCTGTCACCTAATATTTTGTCGAGGTCGTGTCTTGAAAGCGGAACATCAGTCGGGTCGAAAACTGGTTGTGGGTCCGGTGCACGCTTCCACAGCATGATGCCGCCGATCAAGTGCGAGAGGCCTAAGAAGCCGGCGATCGATGATGCCACAATGGCCCACTTGATAGACAGGACTCCTAAAACGGGTGCTGCCGCTGTTGCCAAGAATGGAAGCGCTGTTGCCACTGCTGGGATCATGCTCAATCCAAGTGCAATGCTAGCCAATAAGACTGCTGCTGCAACGACCTGAATGATGACTGCTAATACCTTTAAAGCTCTCTCTTTCGCGGTGCTGCCTGGTCCTTGTAAATTCTTCACACGGCGGCCGTACATGTCTTCGACATCATTAGCAATATGCGATTTCTGTACATCAACATTACTAGAAATAATTGTTACTCCACTCATATTTTCTCCATTTTTCGAGGTTTAGTTAGAAGACTAAAAACCGCACCAACATAACAGGATGGAAAATAAGAGGGCAATAAAAAATTTTGTTGATTTATCAGACTATATACCTAACCGGATAATGCCCGGTTAGGTAAGAAGGAATTACTTATTGATGTGTTTGAATTTGCAGCCTGCAATGTGGCATTGCGATGCATATAAGCTTTGGCAAAAGCCGTTTTTTAAAAAGGCTTTATAAATTTTTGGATCTGAGTTAGCTACCTCTGGTTGGTAAACTTTATGCTTGAATTTGCACTCATAGCCGTCTGGACAGTAGCCTTTTAAATAACGGGCGCAGATTTCTTGAGTGTCCCTAGCAATTACAGCTTGAGGATGTAAATAAATAAAAACTGGCTGGTTCGAAACAACAGCAATTTTTGGGTTAACAGGGGCTGACATATAATTTCCTTATTTTATTTTGTTATAATAAATCGATTTTTTAAACGATTTGGATAAAAAGTATAGAGAGTGGAGCAGTAAAAAGCAATAGAAAGTTAATGTTTTTAGTAAAATAATTATTTTAATAATAATTAAGTTATGATTTATAATGAAGTTGAGTAAATAATATTAACTATAGGTGTATTATGTCAGCTGATTTAAATACTATTTATTCCTCTGTAGTTTCGATAAATAATCAAATAAATACAAATCTAGAAAGTTTAAGAAAAACTAAAGTTGGACCGAACCCTCAACAAAAAGAGGTCCAAAAAAAAATTGGCGAACTGACCAAAGCTTTGAAAGGAGCTTTCACCAGTGGAGAAGTTTACACTCTTTCTGTTGGACTAGAAGATAAGCTACGAAAAGGCTCCGATATCGAGAGCATAAGAGGCGACCTAGGGAGAATTCAAACACTTATTTCGGATAAGATGCCAAAAGCCCCTACAGCGAACACGCCAGTGGTTGTTGCGGCAGTTCAGTCTTCACAGAAAACTACACCCGTTACTGTTAGCAGCGAGACTTCTAGTAAAACAAAGAAAAGTCCAGAGACAGTAGTACGTTACGAGGAATCTTGGAATGTAAGAGAAACACAAGAGGAAGAAACAGAACCCTCTGATAAAACCTCTATTGATGATTATAAAGCACAACTTGCCCAACTTTCTAGAGACAACAAATGCGACGAAGCCTTACAAACCTTTCAGGACATCCTGTTAGATTATAAAGATAATGAAGAAATGACAGATCATCAATTGCAAGGACTGGTGAACATTCTTTTACAAAATCGAGACAACATTGATAATCGATGTAAATTGCTGGAATTTGCGCAGGGATCAGGTTTTGAAGAGCGAGTCGGAAATTTGCTTGGCTTCAAATAAATAAAGTTCTATCTTTGGGAAGCAATGTGCTAGGAGAAAACCTATGTCCATCCCAAGCATTGCTTTGCCCCATGATTTTGTGCCAAGCCCTAGGAAAAATTTATCTCCTATAGGCACTAAGGTTGGATCGCCAACATCAATTCCAACATTTCCATTCTTTGATTTCTCAATCAATATTGCAGTTGTGAAAAATACGCAGCTGGTTAAATCCCCAAAAAACAAGTCCGCTCAGAAAGCAGAAACCGTATTTCACGCTAACATGGACAGCCATGAGCACAATAAGCGCCTTGTAGCCAACAGACAAAGCCATGGACGACAGATGTGATGCTAAAATTAATGTTCGTGGGGCCGGCATCCTGCCGGCTTTTTTGAAAACCCCCGCCCGAGCCCCTTCCGAGCCCGTGCCCGCATTCCTTTACCCATAAGTCTAAAATAGAGACACAATGTCGCATTGAAAATGTATACTGCAAAGTAGTTAATCTTGCTCCGGAGGAGCATAATATTTGTAGCCCACAGTGTAGCGCCAAAGGCGCAA
>Ga0207147_1118_pt1 | contig 12581 bp, 6 predicted proteins | sample Alteio_BWMinHeat_33_FD_153551 | JGI IMG/M metagenome (GOLD analysis project Ga0207147, IMG submission 153551) | Enriched cells from forest soil in Barre Woods Harvard Forest LTER site, Petersham, Massachusetts, United States -... | ecosystem: Environmental > Terrestrial > Soil > Temperate forest >... | reverse complement strand
CTGCGACGCACCGCCATCGATCGTGCAGGTAACCGTGCCGGTGATCGCTACGGTCGCGCCCGTTCCAGTGGCGGTGAAGTTTAGAGTAAAGCCTTGCCCTAGCTGCTGGCTGCTGGAAGGAGAAACCACAACGCTTAACGTGGACGTCCCCTTCGCCACCGTGATGGGGAGAGTGGTGGGTGTGACGCCGGTATAGTTTCCGTCGCCGTTGTATGAACTGACAATGGCGTGCGCGCCCGCCGATAATCCGGGCAGGACCGCTGCTGCGGTGCCATTTGTCAGCGCGGCATTCTGCACCGCTCCGCCATCGATGGTGTAGACCACGCTACCCGAGGGCGGGGCCCCATATTGCGACCCGAGTATGACGTAGCTCAGATTGATGCTTTGTCCGGCGGTAATCGCAACCCCGGGAGTTATACCGTTCAGTCCAAGCACGGGCGTGGCCTTCGTGATCGTTAGCGTTCCGGGCTGGAAGGTAAAAATATAGTTCGTCGCCGACAGAGTACCGATCGTCGCGGTAACCGGGTAGCTTCCGGGCACCGAGCCGGTGACCGCCGTGGTGCTGAGCGCGGCAGTTCCGCTCACGACCGCAATTGTGTCGGTACCCAGGAATCCTGAGATCGAATAGCTAAGCTGGTTTTGCGATCCATAAGGACGCGTCGCGCCGGCCGCCGTCACTGTCAGCGTACCGCCGGTGATGGTCAACGTTCCGTTGACATAGTTGATTGTGTAGTTCGTGAGGCCCGTACCAACCGCGGCGGACGGTACGATTGGATAATTGCCGACGGCATTGAACGGTCCGCTGCCGGTACTCATCAACGTTACGCTGTTGACGGCGTCGCTGTTCAATAAACCAACCGTGGTGAATTCGGTACCCGCAAAAACTACGGTCTTTCCGTAGACTTTAGATCGGGCGCCCGCCGTCACCGTCAACCCTACGGGAGTGACCGTCAACGCGCCAATGACGTACGTGATCGAGTAGTTGGCCAGCAGCGTTCCAGCCGATGCCACTGCGGCGCTGGGCACGAGCGGATAGGTCGATCCGGCAACCGTCGCGGTAACCGGGGAGCCTGTGCTCGTAATGGTCACGCTGGCTATGCCATCTCCGCTGACCAATCCCAGGGTCGTAAACGCGGTGCCGCTAAACAACGTGCCGTAGTTCTTGGAGGTGTTGGTGGCCGTGATCGTCAGCGGCGCCTGACTGACCGTCAATGCGGCGTTGGTGAACGTGATGCTGTAATTGGATGTGGAAATGGTGCCGGCCGAAGGGACAATCGACCACGGCGTTCCATTGGTCGCGTTCGGTTTGCCGTTGGTGTAGGTTGTGCCGCCCCCCAATGCCAGCGCCGGCGTCGATGTCCCTATGACATCGCCATTCACCAGACCCGTTACGACAACGGCGGAACTGCTGGTTCCGGTCAAGTTGGGCTGCTGTCCAAAGGTGATCGTTTGCGCTTGCGCGGTGACGGTCAAGGGGGCTTTGTTGATCGTCACTGTGCCGGCCACGAAACTCAAAGCGTAATTCGACGACGATAGTCCTGCGTTCATGCCCGATCCCGATGTGACGGGATATGTGTTCACGCTCGAACTGCCCGTGGCGGTGGTCGACAAGCTAACGGTTCCGGTCAGCGCCAGCGCGCCTCCCGCGCTGGGCGAAGCCATACTGCCGTTGTTCGTGGTGAGATTCACGCCGCCGTTATCGCCATTCACGAATCCACTGGCGGTGATCGAGAGCGTCGGGAGACTACCACCGTACGTGAACGAAGGACTGTTGGCGGTGATCGTCAACGCCGCCGGATTCACGACGTACGATCCGGTGCTGAACAAGAACGAATAGTTGGTCGAGGTCATTGATCCCAGTGATGGCGTGATGCTCCACGTACCCGCGTTGGGCTTTCCGTTGGTGAGGGTGGCGTTGCTGGCGAACGAAGGGCTGCCGCTGACCGCGGTTCCCAGCGTATCGCTGTTGACAAAGCCGGTGATGGTGGCGGTAAAGGTAGGATTCGAGTTGCCGTAAGTGATCGCCGTCGGAGTGTCGGCGGAGACCGTGAGCTGCACCTGGCTCACCGTCAAGTTAGCGCTGTTGAACGTGAAGCTATAGTTCGACTGGCTGATGGTTCCGGCGTTCGGCGTGATCAGCCAAGGAGTACCGTTGGTCGCGTTCGGCTTGCCATTGGTGAGCGTCGCGTTGTCGCCCAGACCCGGCGCGCTCGAATCGCCGGTGACCAGCGTGGTCACGGTGACCGTGCCCGAGCCGGCCGTGAGATTCGGGCTGTTCCCGTAGGTGATCGTTTGCGCCGTTGCGGTAACCGTAATGGCCAGCTTGCTCACCGTAAGATTTGCGGTCGCAGGGGTATACGAAATGTTGTAGTTCGCAGTCGAGATGGTTCCTGCGTTGGGGGTAATGGTCCACGGCGTTCCGTTCGTCGCATTCTCGAAGCCGAAGGAAGTGGTTGCGTTGGTGCTCACTCCCGGCGTCGAGGTGTTGATGGTATCGCCATTCACCAAGCCGGTTACCACCACGGCCGCGCTGCTCGTTCCCGTCAGGTTGGGGTGCTGGCCATAGGTGATCGTCTGCGGTTGCACCGCGACGGTTAAGGGGGCTTTATTGACCGTCAAGGTGCCGGCCACGAAACTCAACGAGTAATTCGACGACGACAGACCAGCGTTCATGCCTGATCCAGAAGTGATCGAATAGGTATTCACATTCGAGCTACCCGTCGCCGTGGTCGACAAACTGACCGTTCCAGTAAGCGCCAAAGCGCCGCCCGTCGGCGAAGCCGCACTTCCGTTATTCACCGTAAGATTACCGGCGTTGTCGCCATTCACGAATCCGCTCGCCGTGATCGAGAGCGTGGGGAGGCTGCCGCCGTATGTAAACGAAGCATTATTCGCCGTCACTGTCAGCGGAGCCTGATTTACCGTGAACGTTCCGCCGACGAACGTGATGGCATAGTTCGATGTGTTGATCATGCCCGCCGTTGCCGTGATCGGATAGCTGCCAGCGTTTGGCTTGCCGTTGGTCGTCGGAACGCCGGTAGTGCCAACAGAGGCCTGAGAAGTATCCCCGGTCACCAGCGCATTGACCGTCGTGGTCATCGCGGGAAAACTTGCGGGATAAGTAATTGTCTTCGGATCTGCCGTTACCGTGATCGCCTTCGGGTTGACGGTCAAGGTGCCGTTGTTGAGAATGATCTGGTAGTTGGTGCTGTTGATCGTGCCGCCCGATACCACGATGGTCCAAGGAGTGCCGTTGGTGGCGCTCGGGACTCCGAACGCCATTCCGGTGCCGCCGGCTAGGGCGAGTGATGGCGCCTGGCCGCTGTCGGCCGGGATCAGCCCGCTGACCGTCACCGTACTCGAAGAAGCCGTAAGGTTGGCTGACTGCCCGAAAGTGATCGTTTGTGGCAGCACCGTCACAACAACGGGTTTCTGATTCACAACCAGCGGCTGGGTGTTCGATATTGTGCTTGCATTGAAGCTTGAGCTTCCGGTGTACCCCGCCACAATCGAATACGTGGCGGCGCCCAGAACAGGCGTGATGCTAGCCGTCCCGTTACTGACGACTGCTTGGCCCAAATTGGTATTTGTATTCATGTCAACGAAGGCGACGCTGCCGCCATTCACTATGGTGCCGCCATTTGTGGTGTCTGTGACGGTGGCCGTCAGGGTCGTGGCGGTGCCATAGGTGATCGGCGAGGTCAACACGCCAAGCGAGGTCGACGTATTGTCCGCCGTCGTTGTCGGTACTGGCGATGAGAGCATCAACCGGCCGGCGGCCGACGCGGGGATGGCAATCAGGCACAGGCAAGAGACCAACACGAGTAGGAAGACGGGGCGCAGCAGGGAAGCGTCAGACAGACGGATCATTTCGGAGATCTCCTTGGGACGATTCTAATCAATTAGGGGACAAGCCCTCACAAACCCAGTCGAGAGCCTATCATGTCTCTTTGCTCAAAAGCGACCGTCTTAATGTTTCCTGCTAACCAATTGGAAAGTAGAGCGTCACTTGACATATGTGGACTTGGAACTGGTTCCCATCGGTACTCTCCGATTGCCGCTACGCGTTTCAGCAACTGCGCAAGAATCCCGGTTTCACCGCCATTGCTGTGCTTACCCTGGCCCTCGGAATCGGTGTGACCACCGCCATTTTCAGCGTTGTATACGGGGTGTTGCTGCGGCCGCTGCCGTACCCCAATCCGGACCGGCTCATGGCAATCTTCGAGGTCAACTCGAAGGGCCGGCCGGCGCGCTTGGCGGACCCGAACTTCGACGATTTTCGCGACCAGAATCACAGCTTCCAGGCGATTGCCAAATACTCCTCGTACGTCCTGTCCATTTCGGGAGCCTCCCAGCCGACGCGCACCATGGTGGCCAGCGTTTCAGCCGACTTCCTCAAAGTCTTCGGCACTCAGCCGGTCCTCGGTAGGGACTTCACCTCCAGCGACGCCAAAAAAGGCGCAGGCCCCACCGTTCTGGTCAGCTATGGCTATTGGAGCCAGTATCTCGGATCGCCACAGGATCTCTCGCAATTGCACTTGAAGATCGATCGCGCCGTCTACTCTGTGATTGGCGTACTCCCAGCGGGATTTCGTTTTCCGTCGGAAGTCGATCTGTGGATGCCCGCCGATCTGGATGGTGAAAACACAAGCAGGACATCGCATAACTACTATGCGGCCGGTCGCCTCCGCGACGGCGTGCCGGTGGAGCAGGCGAATCGAGAGATCAGCGCTATCGCCCGGCGCATCCACGACACCTCGAGCGAGCAAAGCGACTATCTGCTGAAAGACGGAATGGTCATCCCGCTCCAGGAGTCGATGACGGGCAAGGCTCGCTCGCCGCTGCTGGTCCTGCTCGGTGCGGTGGGATTCCTGTTGCTGGTGGCGTGCGCGAACGTGGCGAATTTGCTGCTGGCACAACTGTCGGTGCGAGAGCGCGAGTTAGCCATTCGCAGCGCGCTTGGTGCAGGGCGCCGACGGTTGATCCGTCAGTTCCTGACCGAAGCGTTTTTGCTGGCGTTGCTTGGCGGCGGCTTTGGAGTGCTGGGTGCGCGTAGCGCCGTAGCCGGAATTGTGGCGCTGGCGCCGCCCAACCTGCCCCGCCTGGAGAGCGTCTCGATCAGCATTCCCGTGCTGGCATTCGCATTGTTGCTTTCCACCGCGGTGGCCGCTGGCCTGGGAGCGTTTACCGCCGTGCGCGCGACTTCCGGAGACATGCGAGGCGACCTGCGCGAGAGCCTCGCGGATGGCGGGCGTGGACAAGCCGGTTCGCAGGGCAGCCAGCGCCTGGGCCGCGTCATCGTCGCGGCGCAGATTGCGATCACCCTGGTGCTCGTGGTCGGCGCGGGATTGTTCGGGCGCAGCCTGATGAAGGTGCTCGAAGTGAACCCTGGCTTTCGCGTGGACAAGATCGTCGCGATGGACCTCTCCCTTCCGTGGTCGGAAGATCCCAACGCTAAGGCGAGGCAGGGAATCTTCTATTCGAACTTGGTTGAGCGGCTCAAACAAATCCCAGGCGTGCGGAAGGTGGGCGCGGCCAGCGCCCTGCCGCTGGACGGCGGTCTTCCCGACGGAATGTTCCTGCGGATGACGCAGAATGAGGCGCCGAAGTCCATGGACGGTTTCCGTACGTTGTTCCAGCAAAAAGAGCGCATCGGCACCGCGGACTTCGGCGTGGCCACGGAGGGCTACTTCCAGGTTCTTGGAATCCCGCTGATTCGCGGGCGAATGTTCGACGAGCACGACGGCCCGGACTCTCCGCACGTCGCGGTGATCAGCGAATCGCTGGCGCGCGACGGTTGGCCGAATCAGGATCCGCTCGGACACACCATCGAGTTCGGAAATATGGATGGTGACCTGCGTCTGCTGACCATCGTCGGAATCGTGGGCGACACCCGCGAATATGGACTTGAACTGCCGCCGGTGCCGACGGTTTACGTGAATTTGCTCCAGCGTCCGCGCGCGGCCGTCAGCGTAACGATGCTCAGTGATGCCGACACCGGGTCCGTTGTTTCGGCAGCGCGCGGAATCCTGCAGGAGCTCAATCCTGAGGTCCCCTCGAAATTCCGGACGCTTTCGCAGATCTATTCCGCTTCGTTGGGCTCGCGGAGATTCAATGTCATCCTCATCGGATTCTTCGGCATTACTGCACTGGTGCTGGCCACAACAGGGGTTTTCGGCGTGATGGCGTATTCGGTAAGCCGCCGCACGCGGGAAATTGGTGTGCGCGTTGCGCTCGGCGCATCGAGTGGCAACGTTCTGAGGCTGGTGTTGGGACAGGGATTGCGCACCATCTTCATCGGCGTGGCGATTGGGATGGCCGGCGCGCTGGCCCTGACCAGCACGGTGAAGTCGATGCTGTTTGGCGTAACCGCCACCGATCCGCTGACGCTGAGCGGCGTGACACTGCTGCTGGTGGGGGCAGCGCTCCTGGCTTGCTACATTCCGGCGCGGCGGGCAACGAAGGTCGATCCTATGGTTGCCTTGCGGTACGAGTGAGCATCGAGGGTTTTCGGTCTCCCTCCCGACGAGTTCGAGGCACCGGCCAATCTAGGCATCCTGCTGCACCCATCCTGGCGGGCCTCCCTTGCACCATGGTAGACTTGAGTTGCTGTCTACCTGCCGCGCCAAAGGTAAGGAGACTATGAATATCAGGCTTTTTCCCAGCATTCTACTGGCGTGTTTATTTTCACACGCTACGCCAGTGGTCGCTTTGGCGAACCTCCCTTTGCGATTCGAGCCTGCCCGCGATCCCGGCGACCATGTCAAATTTGTGGCGCACGGTCAGGGCTACACGCTGTTCCTCGTGGACAGTGGAGCGATCCTCAAATCAGGATCAGCGACCCTCAATATGAGGATGACCGGCGGAAGTCCATCGCCGGGCCTTGCAGCCGGGGAGTTGCTGCCGGGTGTTACCAATTACCTGATCGGAAACGATCCGTCCCGATGGCGCACCGGCGTGGCGGGTTTCGCACGCATAGAGTATCGCGCAATTTATCCTGGCATCGACCTGGTATATTACGGCGATCAGGGGCAACTCGAGTACGACTTCGTGGTTGCGCCGGGCGCCGATCCGCGCCAGATCCGAATTGCTTTTGACGGGGCCACAAGTCTCAGGGTCGATAAAGATGGCGATCTGCTACTGCGTGCGTCCGGAGAATCGTGGCGCTTCCGCAAGCCCGTGCTCTATCAAAGGGTTCGCGGTGAGAAGCAACCTATTGCGGGGCATTACACGTTGCACGGCCGCCAAGTTCGATTCACGGTCTCAAGCTACGACGTTTCCCTGCCGCTGGTGATCGACCCTGTCCTGGTATATTCGACGTTGTTCGGGGGCAGCAAGGATGCCATACTCGGCATTGCCACGGACGCGGCGGGGAACGCTTACCTTGCCGGGCAGACGGTCGGATTTATTCCCCTCATGAACCCGGAACAGCCCCAATTTAACGGCAGTTTCTTATCGGGGATCCCCAATGCGTTTATCACCAAGATCAATGCCGCCGGCACGGCACTCATCTATTCCACCTTCATTGGCGGCAGCGGCGGCGACCGAGCCGATAGCATCGCCGTCGACCCCGCGGGCAATGCCTACATCACCGGATATACCAGTTCCGCAGATTTCCCGACCGTCAATCCTATCCAACCAAAGGCGAAGGCTACCAATGCTTTTGTGACCAAGCTCAATGCGGCCGGAAACGCGCTGGTTTATTCAACATATCTGGGAGGCAGCGGCAGCAGCAGTATTGCGGGCGGCGATCGGGGCAATTCTATCGCGGTGGACTCTGCCGGCAATGCCTACATTGCCGGCAGTACGACCTCATCCGATTTTCCAACCGTAGCGCCGTTCCAGGCGGCCTTGCCCGGCCAAAAGGCTGGCTTTGTCACCAAAATCAACGCCGCAGGTTCCGCGCTTGTCTACTCTACGTATCTTGGCGGCAGCGCCTCGACCTCCGGAACCGGCGCCCAAAGCGCGGCTGCAAGCATTGCCGTAGACTCCGCGGGAAGCGCCTATGTCACCGGAAACACCTGCGCCAGCAACTTTCCGACGGTGAATCCCATTCAGGCGAGTAACAAAAGCACCTGCAACGTGTTCATCACCAAGTTCAATCCCGCAGGATCGGCGCTCCTCTACTCGACCTACCTCGGAGGCAGCGGAGGAAACCCGAACTTTGGTTTCGCTCCCGATCCTGGAGCATGCTCAATGGCTTCCTGCGTAGGTTTCGGCGGAGACTCAAGCTATGGCATCGCCATCGACTCCGCCGGCAACGCATACGTCGCCGGGCGCACGCTCTCCACTGATTTTCCCGTCGTCAACGCATTCCAGCCCGCGTATGGCGGTGGCAATGCCGACGCTTTCGTTGCGAAGTTGAACGCCTCCGGTTCCGCGCTGATCTATTCGACCTATTTTGGCAACAACGCTACGGCCGCGGCCATCGCAGTGGACTCCTCCGGAAACGCATACATCACCGGAACCGGGAACATCCCTCTGGTGAAGCCTCTTCAGCTTAGCAGCGCCGCGTTCATCGCCGAGCTCAACGCTGCCGGCTCTGCGCTGGTTTATTCCACGTACTTCGGCAATCCGACGGCAAATATATATTCCCCTACGGAAGTACCTCCGGCGGCGGCAATCGCCGTGGATTCGGCCGGAAACACCTATTTCGCTGGAGCGGCAGGCTCGGGCTTTCCCCTGGACAATGCCGTCCAAACGATCCCAGGGAGTGCGTTTCCCCAAACCGGGAGTTCCTCGTTCGCCAAAATCAGCCCGGCGGATGCCGCAGGTCTCGGAATCTGGCCGGTAGCCCTAAATTTCTCCACCGCATTCATCTCCACGGGTGCGCCTCCGCAAACGGTGACGCTGCTCGCGGCTGGCAGCCAGCCTCTCAACATCGCCGGCATCACGGCGAACGGCGACTTCACACAAACCAACAACTGCGGCACGATTCTTGCCGCCGCCTCAACATGTACAATCACTGGCGATTTCTTACCAACGGCCGAAGGACCGCGTAGCGGAACGTTGACCATTACCAGCAATGCCGGAAGCCCCCAGACTGTCAGCCTCACTGGGTTTGGACTGGTGCCCATGGTTACCGGTACCTCTTTGAACGCCGCAAGTTTTTCGGGTTCTAACGTAGCTGGCTCGCTCGCCTCGATTTTTGGGAGAGATTTGGCCTTCAACGTTGGTAGTGTGTTTGGGTTTCCGATTCCCACCACACTTCAGGGGGCGGCCGTGAGTGTTACAGGAGCCTCGGGAACATATCTAGCGCCACTCATATACGCGTCGCCGACGCAGATCAATTTTCAGATTCCGTGGGAAGTTGCCAACAGTTCTCAGGTGACGCTTCGGGTGGATTCGGTTTCGATTCCCCTGCCGTTGTCCGCAGCGGCTCCAGGAGTTTTCGCGTTGAACTCGCAGGGTACTGGCCCAGGCTCGATTCTCATCTCAAACGCGGGATTTGCGCAGTTCGCACAGCCAACGGGCACCGTCCCAAATGGTCAGGCGCGCCCGGTGAGTCCCGGCGAGTTCATTTCAATCTACGCCACCGGTCTCGGCGCGCTAACCGTGTCTCCCCCACCGGACGGTACTGCCGCCACGGGCCAAATGACAATCGCCGCTACCGCAACGGTGTCAATTGGTGGGGTCACTGTGACGCCCTCCTTCGCGGGCCTGGCACCGGGCTATGCGGGGCTCTACCAAGTCAACGCGCAGGTGCCCCTCAGCGCAAGTCCCGGGAACATTGTGCCGGTTTTCATGACCGTGGGTGGCGTGGCGTCAAACACCGTCACGATTGCGGTGCAGTAGCATCATTCGCGCAACGCTCTGGTCGCCTAGCCGCTTGGACTAACTGGGTGAACATGCAGCGCTTTGGTGTGGTGGGGGTGATTGCCATGCCGTGCATTCTCTTTCTCGCCGATTGGGCGCTTCGCGCCCGGCATGGTAACCAACCGTCTGGAACTACTTAGCGAGCGTACGCACAAAGGCGATTACGTTGGCGGCTTCGTCGTCGCTCAGCTTCACGCCCTTCATTTTGCCCATGCCTTCGGTTGAGTCCTTCTTCAGAGCGGCATCGGTCTTGGCCTGAACGTCCTTGGACGCAAACGGCTTCATCTCCACCTTGAGGGCCTTGGCGATCGAGTCCTTGCCTTCGCCTGTGCCACCGTGGCAGGCTACGCACTTGGTAGCGAACAGAGCCTTGCCTGCGGCGGCATCGGCCGCCATTGCCAGAAGCCAACCGTGAAGGAGTTGCAGCGCCAGCGAGTAACAAGACGGCGATGGTCGGAAGGGAAAGGACAGATCCGCCATCGCCGTCAGCCTGCGCTGGGAGCGCGGGCTGCTGTGAAACTCGAGGGGGCTTACCTCCTTTTCGTTTTTTTACTCCTCCCGGGTTTCAAGACCGGGGCTTAAGATTTTGGCGCCAAGAGATACCCTTTCACCGAGTCGTTACGAACCTCGTCCACCACCAGGTGCATGGGTTCACCACCGCCCTTGGGATAGATTACGAAGGGTACCTTGGCCTCCTGATTCTCAAGCGGCACCTTGAGGCCGTCGATTACCAGGAAACCGTCGAAGCGCTGTAGCTCAGCGTCCGTCGCTTGGACCGTCAACGTAAGTGCCGGCAACAGAGTCTTCGAGCGCTGCGTAGCAATCAGAAAGTCGACGTGCGTCTGGCCCGATCGCGATAGCACACGTTCGTTGAGCTTGGCTGCAAGCTTGTCTTCAACTTTATACTCCGCTTTGGCGACGTGCGCGACGGCCTGATCCTTCGTGTCCTTGGCCTGGTCGACGGTTTGATCGACCTTGGTTTTTGCCGCGATAATCGTGTTGTCCACAAGAAGGTCCTGATTGCGACCGACATACCACGCGCCTGCTAGAAGTATCGCTAGTCCTGCCGCCACTCCAATCCGACCCAGTACTTTTTTTGTTTTTTCGCTCATAAGGTCCTCGGTACTGCGTGAGACGTGGATGAGAGCCAGCCTGGGTACGAGGAGCTCAAACCTGCGGCTTAGCCTTCCGCATGTGCACCTGCTTACCGCCATCCTCGAAATGCACTTCATCCATCAACGCTTTGATGAGAAAAATACCCCGTCCATGTCCTGACAGCAGGTTTTCCTCCGAGACAGGATCGGGCAGGCTGGCTGGATTGAAGCCAGGGCCTTCATCCCGGACGATCACATCAAGCGTTCCGTCGGCGTCAGTGCGGCAGAATACGTGGATCTTCTTGCGGGCATCGTGATGGTTGCCATGGATGATCGCATTGGCTAGCGCTTCCTGAACCGCCACCTCCACGATGGTTTCTTCGTCGGCGAGATACTTTCGAATCATCGGAGCCAGTTTCACCATCACCGGCTCAATTGCATCAACTCTGCTTGGCATCGTCAAATGCAGCGTGTTCATAAGATTGATCCTCCACGCTGTTCGAAGGAGCAAGCCCGTCGCCACAGCAATTCTCGAATTTAACTCATTGTTTTCAAGGCGCTTACGAAAGACCTAGGATTCAGGTGCTGGTTCCGAATGCCGGGTTCCGCGTAATTCTTACGCAGGCGATCCTAGTGTTTTCAAACATCTAGCAATGGCTTGTTGCGTGCATTTCGGTAGGGTGACGAGAATCCGAAACGGAGGATATCGATATGTACAAGAATGTGATGTGCAAGACTGTAGGACTCATCGCCTTATTCTGCACAACTTCCTTGTGGGCTTGCGTTGGCCCCGTCAACCGGGCCATCGAAGCTGGTCTAAGCAAGGACCTTGCAAAGTACAAAACGGTTAGCGTTACCGTTGATGACTGCGTCGCAACCTTGAGCGGTCAGGTAGACCGCATGAGCGACCAGCTCGCTGCCCTGCGGAAAGCTCGCAAGTACGACGCGCTTAACGCCGTTGTGAACAAAATCGTCGTGGTAGTACCGGCCGTTGACGACCAAACGCTGACCCAGGATGTGAGCCATGCGCTGCTGCGAGACCGCGAACGCCACTTCAACTTGGTGTCATTCGCCGTGAGCGCTCATGCCGGCGAAGTGACTGTCTCAGGACTGGCGTACGATCTCATGCATCGAGACGATGCGCTGACACTGGTGGCGTCGATCCGGGGCGTTCGTGAGATCCTCGATCGCATCGAGATATCGCCGGTGGCCGCGCTTTATCCATACCTGTACAACCCTCGCAGCGTCGTCTACGGCAGCGATTGTGCCGGGACGATAGCCGAGTGCGGCGGGCATTGGTAGATGGCCTATGCCATGTGAGCTAACCATTTGGTCTCACCATTGCGTTAGCCGGGACGAAGTAACCTATCCGTAATATTGCGTAGCGCCGAGTCGGGAACTATACTGAACATAGTTTGACCCGGCGCTCTTTCTTCACGAAAACGACCGTGTTGGGCTGTGCCGCTTTCGGACTGCCCTTCATCGGTGGCTCCCGCTTCCAGCTCTTCGCGGGAAGCAAGGACCAATATTCCACCCGGACAATCGATTTGATCGGACAGTCGACTGTGATCGACATGCTCGGTCTCTTGACCCTGGACTTCCCGAAACTCTATGGATGGCAGCGCAGTCCGCAAACCTTCAACGAGGCGGAATTTCGAAAACTCAAAGATT
>Ga0207147_1087_pt2 | contig 12606 bp, 9 predicted proteins | sample Alteio_BWMinHeat_33_FD_153551 | JGI IMG/M metagenome (GOLD analysis project Ga0207147, IMG submission 153551) | Enriched cells from forest soil in Barre Woods Harvard Forest LTER site, Petersham, Massachusetts, United States -... | ecosystem: Environmental > Terrestrial > Soil > Temperate forest >... | reverse complement strand
GAATTGCAAAAACGCACCAAAACCTTTCTTGAAAAACAATTGTTTCGTTCTGTAACCCTTCATAATGATGAAGATTATCCTTATAAGGATATAACATATCCAACTAGGGATTTCTTTGTCTGCAAAGATCCAAAATAGTTGTCTTAGTGCCTAAAGTGTGCTATCGTTCTCCTCTCAGAAGCAACACAAAAAAGAACTATACGGACGAAATGGACAGACTGGACTTCATTTGTTGTCCATTTAGTCCATACCGTCCATATAGTCCATATCGTCCATTATTAGAATGATAAACTTTAAACCGAGATGATTATGAAATTATTGCTGTCAAAACCACGCGGCTTTTGCGCCGGAGTCGAACGCGCGATTGAAACTGTCGAGAAGGCTATCTCCTTGTGGGGGGCACCCATCTATGTCAAACATGAAATTGTTCATAATAAACACGTTGTAGATAACTTGAAAGCCAAAGGGGCCATCTTTATCGAAGAGCTCCATGAAGTTCCTGTCGGAGCCAGGCTTATTTACTCAGCTCACGGCGTTTCGCCAGCTGTGCGCGAGCAAGCTAAGCAAAGAAACCTCATTGAGATTGATGCCACCTGTGGCCTGGTGACAAGGGTCCATTCGGCAGTCAAAAGATTTGCCGCCCAAGGTTATCAGATCATCCTTATTGGACATAAAAATCACGTCGAGATCATCGGGACAGCAGGGGAAGCGCCTGAAGTGACCACAATTGTCGAGTCTGTGGAAGATGTCGCCAAGCTTCAGTACATGCCTAGCGACAAATTGTTTTATATCACCCAAACCACACTTAGCCTTGATGATGTAAAAGAAATCACTGATGTTTTAATCGAAAAATATCCTCATGTTGAGACTCTGCCGAGCTCCTCAATATGCTATGCGACCACCAACCGGCAAATGGCCCTTCGGGAAATTACTGACGTCACTGATTTAGTCCTGGTTGTTGGCGACCCCAAAAGCTCGAATTCGAACCGCCTCAGAGAAGTCGCTTCGAGGCGTGGAATTGCTTCCTATTTGATCAATGATGAAAGCGAAATCAAAAAAGAATGGCTTAATGGCGTTAAGACAATAGGCCTTACAGCGGGAGCATCCACTCCAGAGGGGATCGTTCAGCGCTGTATTGAAAGGCTGATCTCGCTGGGCGTTAAAGAAGTCGAAGACGTTGTGTTCACTAATGAAGACGTCGTTTTCCAACTCCCCAAGCCTGTTTTAGTTAAGAGATAAATTAACCACAAAGACACAAAGAAAATTCATTATTTTGCTCCGGAGGAGCTAAATATTTGTAGCCCACAGTGTAGCGCCAAAGGCGCAAACTGTGGGTAATAGCGCAATAATAAAGAAGCCCTGTAAGGGCGTCATATTTTATTTCGCCCTTCTAGGGCTATCATATTATTTAAAACCCTACCCACAGTTTGCGCCTTTGGCGCTACACTGTGGGCTACAAATATTATGCTCCTCCGGAGCAAGATACAAAATGTTTCTTTGCGCCTTTGCGTTTAATTTTTTAAATTTTTGCTGCGGCGTCAGAGTCGAGGACGAGCAGGGCTTTATGTCTGCTTGTGCCTGCACGCTGGATTGGAAGGTCGTCAGGCTTATATTCTCCGCTGAAGATCTCTTTGACCATATCGGCTTTATTTTTTCCGATGATGTAAATGATGATATTTCTGGCATTGTTTATGCAATCATATGTCAGAGTCATTCTCCAGGTGTTTTTCTGCGGAACATAATTAGCTGCAACTAATTGTGAAGCGGCATGAAGCGCATGAGTCCTCGGAAATAGCGAGGCCGTATGCCCATCTTCACCCATGCCAAGCATGACCAGGTCAAAAATTCCTGAGGGGATTTTTTCTTTGATGAGCTTCTCATAATTTTTAGCGTTATCTTCTATATTGCCTTCGCATATCATTGGGAAGATGTTTTCTTTTGGAATGGGAAGTTTTCCTAAACCGGCTGTCATTGCCATATGGAAGTTGCTATCAGGATGATCTAATGGGACGCATCTTTCATCGCTCCAAAATAACAACACCTTGCTCCAGTTGATTTTGCTGGCATTCTCTGGTTGAGAAAGGCCTTTGTAAATAGCTTTGGGGGTGCTTCCGCCAGACAAAGCAACGGCAAAAAAGTCATGATCTTTGATGGATTGATTGGCCAAATAGATAAAAAGGTCGATGGCGAAATGAATTGTCCCCTGTTCATTTCCAGGAACTAAAATGTCCCTGCGTTCATCAAAAGAGACCAATCTCTTTTTCCAACTATCATCAATCATAAAAAAATTCTATTTTATAAGGCCTTCGTTGCTCTTTTGTTGAAGAAAAGCCAGCATGTTGCGGTATTGCGAACTTGTTTTCGAAAAGACAAGTTCAGTAGTAAATATGCTGCCTTTTTTTAAGCCAGGCAATGGCAGACTGAAGGGTAGGAAGCAACTTTCAGGAGTCGATATATGCACAATTGCTTTTGAGAGCTTTTCGTTGGGCATGATGCAAGTGAAATAATCGTCTTTACTTGTTATTTCCATGGAAATGATGGCTCCATGAGAAAATTCTTCATGCCTTTGGGGCATTAAGGTGATTTCAAAATCGTTTTCGCCATTATTGCACAACGCTCGAAAGACTTCTCCATCTCCTGTATAGGAAACGAGAGTCCATTCCAACTGGGTGATAAGCCAGGCAGCCAAATAGACACCTTCGATTTCTTTATGCAAGACGAAATCGGTAGGCTTGCTATTGTAAAAAATTTGAATGCCCTTATTGTATTTCAACCTATGATAGTCCTGGAAATCGAAAACCTGCCTTAAAACATTTCTCCAGCCATTAATGCGGATCCAATTCAAGTCTATGATCTCAATGTCCTTTCTCGTTTCCATCAATCGATAGATCTCAGAACTAAACTTGGAGAGAGATTCGGAACAATCGGAATCAAAAATCAGCCTCTCTGCATATTTAATGAAGTGTGGCATGATATTCTTCTCTTTAACAGGATCCTCGCCCCAAAGCAAATAGATAGGTAAATCAGGGAGCAAATTAGGCAAGATAAGGAAAGGAATTCGATGCAGCTGTTGTTCGGTGACTTCAATAGTGATTTGATCGTAATTGATCTCCTCAGCACCCTTATTGATCACTTCTTTCGATACTTTGACCCGAAGAAAATTTTTCTCAGGATCATTAAATTTTTGGATGAAAATAATTCGTGAGGGAAATTTGCTTACAATACTTTTAGCAATAATTTGAAAATATTCTTCGCGCCGGGGCTCGTTTGAATAAATAATTAAATTAAAAAGACCTGCCCGAATCTGATTTGAGCAAGCCTCAGAACTTTTCATAAGTTCTTTCGCTATATTGCCTACTTGAATGTCTGCTTTCTGTTCCATTCGCAATCTTTTTTTAGTTATTAACCACAGAGAACACAGAGGAGCACAGAGAGAAAATTAATGATTGACATTGTGTCAGCTTTAAACACTTACTTTTCCTCTGTGCTCCTCTGTGTTTCTCCGTGTTCTCTGTGTTTAAATTTTTCTTTGTGCCTTTGCGCCTTTGCGTTTAATTATTTACAATAACCTCCAGCGGCGGCCGCTGCGGGCGATCATGCTTTCAGCTGCTTCTGGCCCCCACGTGCCGGACGCATAATTCGGAAAGTCTTTCGGTGCTTGAGCCGCCCAATAATCCAGCACAGGGGTCAAAAGCTGCCATGATGCCAAAACCTCGTCAACTCGGGCGAATAATGTGTTGTCGCCGGTCATGCAGTCGCAAATAAGTCTCTCATAGGCCTCTGGAGGTGTCAAACCAAAATAGGAGCCATATAAGAAATCCATTTTCACTGGCTGGATAGCGTTGCTTAAACCAGGGACTTTGCAATTCATTTTCAAAGAAATGCCTTCGTTAGGCTGAATACGAATGACCAAGATGTTGGGTTCTCCGCACATGGATCTATGAAAAAGGCAGCTTGGCGGGTTTTTGAAGGTAATCGCAATTTCTGTCACTTTCTTAGGCAATCTCTTGCCGGCCCTCAAATAAAAAGGGACGCCGCTCCATCGCCAGTTATCCAGATGCAGCTCCATGGCCATGTAAGTCTCCACATTCGATGTCGGCGAAACATCTTTTTCCTGGCGATAACCTATCACAGGCTGACCGTCAACAAATCCTGGGCCATATTGACCTCGGACAACGGAGTGATCGATATGTTTCACAGGGAAAGGTCTGATGGCTTTTATGACTTTGACTTTTTCATCATGAATGGAGTCTGCATTTAAATTAACAGGGGGCTCCATGGCTACAAGCGAGAGAAGCTGCATCACATGATTTTGAACAATATCGCGCAGCATGCCGGCTTCTTCCCAAAAATGGCCTCTGGTGCCGATGCCGATCTCCTCGCTGACAGTGATTTGCACATGATCAACATATTGATTGTTCCAAACCGATTCAAAGATGGGGTTGCAAAATCTGAAGACCAGCAGGTTTTGGACCGTTTCTTTTCCGAGGTAATGGTCGATACGATAGATTTGGCTTTCATCTAAATATTTAGTGAGCTCTTTTTGCAATTCAACTGCCGACTTGAGATCATGGCCGAAGGGCTTTTCAATGATCACTCTCGACCAGTGGTCCTGGGATTCGTCAACTTTATAGATCAGATGATGAGCATGAAGTTTTTCAACAATGGTCGTGAAGAAGCTGGGTTGTGTTGAAAGATAGAAGACCCTATTCCCTTTCGTATCGAATCGCTTGTCAAGTTCATTCAAATATTGAACTAATCTCTCGTAGCCTTCATCGTCGTGGAATTCGGATTGGAAATAAAACAACTGTTCGCTAAATGTCTCCCATAAAGCTTTGTCAACTGGCTTAACACGAGAATATTTATTAACGGCTTCCAGCATTTCATTGCGGAAGATCTCGTCATTTTTATCTCTTCTAGCGAACCCAACGCAAGCAAAGTGGGCTGGGAGCTGGCCATCCCTGGCTAAATTATAGAGTGCCGGTACAAGCTTACGCGCTGTCAAATCGCCGGTTGCGCCAAAGATGACTAATATGCAAGGCGAAGCTTCCTTGCTCACTTCTTCAAATTCATCGAGCGGATGGCATTGCTGCTCTTCGTTGAACATTTTCGATACCCTAGTTTTTTTACAGACTAACTGATTTTTATTTTAGTGCCTAGTTCCGAGTGCTTAGTGCAAAGAATTGAATTCAGAATTCAGAATCCAGAATCCAGAATAGAATGCGTTAAGGCTGAAATAAACGAATTTTTTATTCTGGATTCTGAATTCTGGATTCTGAATTCCTTTCTATTGTAATTAATCTTTGAAATTGCCAATTTTGAATTTTAGGGAGGAAACATGACAGCTATGACTAAAGATTATAGAATTGTTGATAACCTGGATGTAAATTCTGAAGAAGGCAGAGAGCTCGTCCGCTTAGGGAGAGAAGAAATCCAATTAGCCGAGAAGGAAATGCCCGGCTTAATGGCTTTGCGAAAAGAATTTAAAGATAAAAAGCCGTTGAAAGGAGCTCGCGTAGCTGGCTGCCTCCATATGACCATTCAAACAGCTGTGCTCATTGAGACATTAAGACTGCTTGGAGCCGATGTCCGCTGGTCCTCCTGCAACATTTTCTCCACCCAGAATCAGGCGGCAGCAGCCATTGCTGCTACTGGAGTGCCTGTCTTTGCCTGGAAAGGAGAGACATTGGAAGAGTACGATTGGTGCATCGCTCAGACCCTGTTTTTCGGCGATAAACCTCTCAATATGATCATTGATGATGGCGGCGATTTGACAAATTATGTCCATGACAAACATCCTGAGCTCCTGAAGGGCATCAAAGGTATCTCGGAAGAGACCACAACAGGGATGAGAAATGTCTACATGCGCTTGAAAGAGGGTAAGTTAGGCGTCCCAGTAATCAACGTGAACGATTCAGTCACTAAGTCTAAGTTTGACAACCTGTATGGCTGCCGAGAGTCCCTTGTCGATGGCATCAAGAGGGCGACTGGCGTGATGATAGCCGGCAAACAGGTGGTCATCAGCGGCTACGGAGATGTGGGCAAAGGCTGCGCTCAGTCTATGCTAGGTTTAGGCGCCCGCGTTTTGATATGCGAATGCGATCCCATCTGCGCTTATCAAGCGGCGATGCATGGCCTCCAGGTAGTCACCATGGATGAAGTAGCTCCTTATGGCGATATCTTTGTGACAGCCACCGGCTGCGTCAATGTCATCACTAGTCAGCATATGGAAAAGATGAAGGACAACGCCATCGTATGCAACATCGGACACTTCGACGATGAAATAGATGTGGCATGGCTGAATAATAATCCGAACATTAAAAAAGTGAATATCAAGCCGCAAGTCGATCGATATATTTTTAAGAATGGAAAAGGGCTAATCCTGCTAGCTCAAGGGCGTTTGGTCAACTTGGGCTGCGCTAATGGCCATCCCTCATTTGTGATGTCTAACTCATTTTCAAATCAAATACTGGCGCAAATAGAACTGTGGACTAATTCTGAAAAATATCCTCTCGGAGTGTACTATTTACCTCGCGAACTGGACGAAAAGGTCGCACGGCTGCATTTGGACCAGCTCGGAGTGCACCTCACCAAGTTGACCAAGGAGCAAGCTGACTATCTAGGCATAAGCGTCAACGGCCCCTTCAAAACCGACGCGTACAGATACTAAAAATTTAAACACAGAGAGCACAGAGAAACAACCACAGAGAAACACAGAGAAAAATTAAAAAAACTCTCTGTGTTCCTCTGTGGTTTCTCTGTGCTCTCTGTGTTTAAAAATCTTTACGGACTTGGAAGTAGACGTCCGCTTCTCCCCAGGTGAACTGGGCAGTGAAGTGCTTCATGACCTCAAAAAGGGGCTCCGAGGTATAATCTGTGAGAGGATAGCTGATTGTGATGATCTTCGTGCCGACCGGCAGCTCTTTAAATCTATCGATGAGGTTTATTATTTGCCGATCTTTTAAATTTGTGCCATATAAGTAGATGGCTGTAGCTCCATCCAGCGATGTTTTGAACATATCTTCGAGGCGGAATTCAACATCATTGACAGCATAGCGCTTTTTTATGGTATTGGCGATGTCAATGAATTGAGGAATAAAATCAATGCCAACCGCTTTACAGCCTAAGAAACTGTTCAGCCAAAAGCAGGTCCTGCCACGGCCGCAGCCGAGCTCAAAGACTGTGTCATTCTTAGATAGTTGGCATTCTCTGGCAATAAAGTCCATTGTAGCAAGAGGCGTCTCGCCAAAGGCATACACATCCTCTTCGCCGATGCTTCTCAAAAAATCGCGGCTGATTGTGAAGGGGTTGTTTCCAAAATATAACAGAAGCAAGGAAAGGTCGATCTTGCAAAAGCGGAAGTTGCCGTAGTAATTGATAGCTGTCTTAAAAAAATCGACAGAGTTTTTCCATTGGGTCGCTATTTTGACTTTCATGAGATTTTCATTTTCAGACGGTTCCGATTGAGGCATGTGATTATCCTATGATTTTTCAGGCGACCATAAAAAAGTAGACGAGGCGGGCAACCAAAAAGAATGTTAAAGTGGACAGCACATCGTTGCAGGCTGTCACAATGGGCCCAGAAGCTACCGCTGGGTCAATTTCAAAGCGGGCAAAAAAGAACGGAGAAAACGTCCCTAAAATGGTCGCGACCAAGCAGGCGGCAAAGACTCCAAAGCTTACTGTCGCTGCCAATGCCAATGGCGTGGCGCCCAAATGCTGGATCTCAAAATGGCTCAACAAGTAGACCAAAAGGCCGCAGCCAATTCCAAACACTGTTCCGATCAACATTCCAATAACGAGCTCTTTGCTGATTGCTTCTCTCACAGTTCCGGCTGAAAGGACGCCGGTGGACATCCCGCGCACCAAAATTGTACTGCACTGCAAGCCTACATTGCCTGACATCCCCGCTATCAATGGAACAAAGAAAGGCACGATGATGAACCACAGGCGGTCATGGAAATAGGACATCGCACTGGCTGTGACAAGCCCGGCGCATAACGTAACCAAAAGCCAGGGAGCCCTCCACATTAGCCTCTTAAATAATCCTTCATGCTCGCCAAAGTCTTCAGCCGTACCTGCGATACTCGCAATCGTTTCGTCGGCAATATCTTTCATGGCCTCGACAGCATCTTCGTAGCTGATCACACCTTCCAGCCTGTCATCATCATCGACGACGGGCAGAGCAGAGATGTTGTAGCGCTCAATGATGTCGACGACTTCATCGCGGGATGTATTGGCATTGACCTTGTGGATGATCGGACGCATCACTTGCCGGATAGGGAAGTAGGAAGGGTTAATGATCAAATTCCTTTCCGGAATAAACCCAATAAGCTCTTCTTCATCATTAAGAACGAAAATACGTCCTGTCAGCTCAATCCCAGGGTTGTCTCGTACTTGCGAGGCCACCTCGCCGATAGTGGTATTCATGTTGAACGCAAAGAACTCGTTGCTCATCAAGCGTCCGGCGCTATGGCGGTCATGCTTCTGCAGTTCGCGGATCCTGCTGGCTTTTTTGGGGTCGAGGATATCAAGCACCCGCTTCAGCCTGCGATCTGAAAGGTCGTCCAATACCCAGACGGCTTCGTCAGTCGGCATTTCTTCAATCAGACGCTTGATTTCCTGGTCGTCGATTTGTTTAAAAATAGCGGATCGGGTGTTGTTGCCGGTGTTGATCATGAAGATGATTTTTGCGCTGAGGTCCGGCAGATTATCGTAGACGACGATGCGTGCGCTTGGGGGCAGCCTGGTCACGGCATATGCTAAGTCAATAGGGTCGTGCTCGCTGGCAATTTTGGCGACTTCGTGAAGCAGCACTTGGGTGGTATGCTGATGGAAAGCATGCTGCAGCTTTTCGTTAAGCTCATCTTCTAGCTGGCTGGTACGGAATTCTAAAGGGTTGCTCGAGACAAGCTGATGCTCTTCGTGAATTTCATCTGCACCATTTTCTCTTTCTTCAACCACTTTAACCTCATCAACAACTGATAATTCAAACGCATTTTATGATGAATAGTAAAATATCACAAGATAAAAACATTTTTTAAATACAACAAGATATTGGTTTGTATTTGTTCTTTATTGAAAGTAGTTGTCTTTTTTAATTTGTATTAGCCCCTGATTTCTAGCCACTCATCGCAAAGAAAGAGGCTATTCTCATTTGCTGAACAACTGTGGTGTTGGGTTTGGTGATAATTTGATGAACTAATTTAAATGGATTGCCAAGAGCAGCAAAAAAGGTTTGATAAAGTTCATCGCTATTAGTGGGATCGATGGAAGAATATCTCTGGCTTTTGTGTGCAGCCCTGTATATACCAACGTGAAGTGAGATGTTCTTTTTAATGGTCTGTTGTACACAAGTTAAAATCTCCTGAATGCCAGCATACTCAGAACATTGTAACGATGCATGCGTCCATTGAATACCAAATAAATTATATTCACTTGCTAAGATTACAGAGGCAATTTGGTCTATATCAGATTGTAGTGAAGACTGATCTTCATGAGGAATACCCAATTGTTTTTTTATTTCTAAAAGTTTCAACCATTCAATGAAGATATCCCCATATTGAGGAGTATTTTGAATAGCTTTTACAATATATATTTCTGCCAACATTAAGTTAAAATGGCTGGAACATGGATTCATACATAATTGAGCAGCCATTAACCAGAAATTTCCCGTTTTAGGAAGATTTTGGAGATTATTTTGAATGGCGATCATGAACTCGCTGTCCTGTTCCACAGTGCAGTATTTGTTTAATAGGAAAAGTTCAATAACCCTCGCATTCTTAGGAAATTGAGTCACACCTTTTTCAGCGATTTCAAGGGCGTAGCAATAATTTCCTATGCCCATGGCAGCCAAAATATTCATTGCATATGATCGCCACAGAGTTTTTCTTACTTTACTCGAAAAACACTTTTTCAAGATCGCATTAGCAAAAGGAATGGCAAATTCCAAATCGCCTGATGCGATTTCATAAGAACATAAATCATTAATATATAAAATCTTTTCTGCGGATTTTATTTTAGGCAGTGCCTGACATAATTTCTTTCGAATATCAGCCTTAGCCTTGCTGTCATTTAATTTTTCGGCGATTAATTTTTGAATCAACAGAAATTGAAATTTTTGAGTTGGGCAACTTATTTGCGGATCGATAGTCATTGCAAGTTGGAATTTTCTTAAAAAGCATAAATGCAGAATTTTCAATATGCTTTCATGCCCTTCAAATTCAGGCAGTAATTTACAGTGTTCGAGAATATTCTCTATTAATTCAGGCTGATTTGCTTTATAGCAAGCTTTTATCGCTTGACAAAGATCGAGATTATATTTTTTGGCTGGTGATGAAAGCATTACATTCAGTGTCGACAGTACATTTTCAACAATCCCACCATAAAGAAATGCTTTTAAAACATTGATTAAAACATGGGGTGATGTGGAAGCTTCTTTTTCAAGTTTTTCAAGCCAGCATATTAAGAAACTATTTGCATATTCTTTATCCCCCATAGTCATTTCAAATTGAATGTATTGCATGGTCAAATTCGTTTTTAAATGATCCTTATCTTCTATTTTTTCAACAAAAATTTTATAAAACATTCTGGCTATTTCAAGACGAAGTGTCAGTATAGGTTTGCTGCATAACATTGGATTGAAGATAATTGATGACACCAAGTTGATCTGAATTTTTTGTTCAAAAATTTTACCAAATACATTAGGTGTGTCATAGTATTTTCCATCCTGTAGAGTCACCAAAAGCCTTTTCAAAAGGGATTCTGAATGTGGAAAATTGTGAATGAGTTTAAGGAATTCTAAAAAATCCATTTTTTTTAAGTTGGCATCGGAAAACTTAGAAGCATTGTCCGCTGCTCTTGCCATGGAAACTAATGAATGTCCATCCTTTGCTAATGACTCAAGACTTTTGCTTTTTGTGAAGAAATCAAAAGCAAAAAAAGAATTGTCTTGGGAAATGGACACATTGAAAGCTGAAAACCCTTTTGTGTCATATTCTGTAGATGCTGCACTTGCTGTGAAACCACCAAAAGTTTTTGCAGCCAAAGCCGATGTTTCCTGAGAATTTGATGCTGCTGCATTTCCTGGTTTCGAACTTTCTGAATTATTGAAATGCGGAACTAACCCACAGGGTGTTCCGTCATTAAATGAGCAGCTACTTAATTTATTTGCCATAATCATTAACCTTTAAACTCACCTTGCGATCTATGATGGCCCATATTCGAAATTATTTTCTCTCTAGGAGCTCGCACGCAGCAATGAAAATAAGTAAGCCATATTATTAAATATGGCTTACTTATTTTTGCGAGCTCCTAGAGGAAAAGAATTCGAACCTGGGCCATCATAGATCGCAAGGTGAGTTTTATTTTAAAGGCGCAAATTATGTACTATTTTATAATTTATTTAAAGGAAATAAACGCTAATAACACAAAATGATTGCTTTATATTGGATGTAAATTTAAAGTTGTTGTCTTTTTTTAATTCTTTAAGGAGATTTCTAATGAGCACAGCAATTCAACAATATCAACATGACTTTTACAAAACATTACAAGTATTACATGGATTTGAGAACTCGTTAAATAGGGAGATAACCTGGCCGTGTGAATCTTGCGACGATGATGAAAAAGGTTTATGGAGGTATGATGATTGCGAACCTTGTGAGAGTGAACTCATTAAGAGAACTATGACCGAGAAGACTGTAGAAGTTTTCAACGGTTTTAAAACGACAATACGTGAAATGCTGGATGTCAATTCTAGCAGGAATCCAAAGGGTAAAATTCAAGCAGTCTTAGTTGAATCTAACATTCTCCTTGCTCCACTTAGGGATATTGTTATTAGCTATTGCTTGCCTTCAATGAGTGAAATTCTCAATGAAAAATTTTTCCGGCCCGATATCAAGGATAGTCGAACATACTCCTTGTTTGATGTAGCAGTGTTACAGTACTTAAATGTGTGGTGCAGGTATAGAAAATTGGAGTCAAGGATCTATGATACCCGCATTTCAATTGTCCGCATGATGCTGGCCAGCGGCGCAAATCCTGGTACTATGGGTATTGTAAAGCATCATGAGGTTGTTAACCGTTGCGTGCAAGTTGATGTTACTGAGACATCACTCACACTAGTGAATCGAGCTAAGCTTCACGGATCATACGGTCCAATTATAGAATTGTTAGAAGAGGCGTCTAAAAAAGACGATGAAGCTGCTTCAACATCAACTGCACTCGCAAATATATCGCCCATGTACTGTCAGAAAGAATTACTTGAGAGCTCTGACATAGTTTCTGACGCAACTGCAGGCGCCGACATTGTGCCTCCAGCAGTCACCGAGATTGTTCCTGCAACAACAAATACTGCCGTTCCGCTTCTCCTCGCAGCGATAACTGCAACAGCAATGGTAGTGTCCGGTAAATTATTTAAGAGTTAAAGGAAAGTCAGTTATACACGGGGCCGCAATTTTTCGTCGAAAATGTGTCCTGAAAAATTTCTTGAAAATCAAGAAAGAGATTATTTCGTGTCCGCCGGCATTCTGCCGGCTTTTACGCAAACTTGATTTTAAACTAACTTATATACTGTGATTTTAATGTAACATACTTAAATTAAATAAC
>Ga0207147_1102_pt2 | contig 12868 bp, 12 predicted proteins | sample Alteio_BWMinHeat_33_FD_153551 | JGI IMG/M metagenome (GOLD analysis project Ga0207147, IMG submission 153551) | Enriched cells from forest soil in Barre Woods Harvard Forest LTER site, Petersham, Massachusetts, United States -... | ecosystem: Environmental > Terrestrial > Soil > Temperate forest >... | reverse complement strand
AACACTTTATTATCAGGTGGAAACGCTGGTATTCGGCCGGGCGATGGAACGCGCGCGGCGGCCGGAACGCATCATCGTCGGCTGCGGCAACCCGGCGGTGCCGCTGGACCCACGTTACCGCGTGTGGTTGGAACTGGCGCAATGCCCAATTATCGTCATGGGCTATGAAAGCGCCGAACTTTCGAAGATCGCGATCAATTTGTATCTGATTTCTTCGGCCAGCGTATCCAATATGCTGGCCGAAATGTGCGAGACAATCGGCGCCGATTGGGATGACATTAAACCCTCGCTGCATCTGGATAAACGCATCGGCGCGCACGCCTATCTCAAGCCGGGGCTCGGCATTTCCGGCGGCAATCTCGAACGCGACATGATGTCGATTACCAAGCTCGGTGCGCAACACGGCACCGACATGCGGCTGGTGGCATCGTGGATGCAGCAATCGAAACGCCGGAAACAATGGGTGGTGGAGCGGGTGAAAGAAATTTATCCCGCTTTGGATGGGTTGAAGCTGGCCATGTGGGGGCTTGCTTATAAGGAGGATACCAATTCGATCAAAAATTCGCCAGCCGTGGAAACCATCGCCACCCTGCCCGCTTGCAAAGTTATCGCACATGACCCGAGCGTACAGCCGCAGCAATTATCCTTCCCGAACCTGACATTTGTCGATGATCCGTTGGCCGCGCTGGCGGGTGCGGATGCGCTTTTAATCATGACGCCGTGGGTGCAATATAAACAGTATACGGCGAGCGAGATCATCAAACACATGGCCGGGCAAATCCTTATCGATCCTTACGGGCTGATCGATATTTCCGGCAACAGCGACGTGCCGTTTACCGTGTATGTGATGGGAAAAAAGCCGGTTATTGTGGAGGCGCAAGAATGCTTGAAATCACGCAAAAAACACCGGTAAATCCGCAGCGGGTGGTCATACTCGGCGGCGGCGGTTTTGTCGGCGGCGCGCTGGCACGGTTTCTGGCAGAGAACAATATTCCGGTGAAAGCCGTCGCCCGCGCGGATGCGGATTTATGCGATGCGGCTTCGGCGGATATCCTGGCGGATATGATTGAAGATGGCGATGTGGTGGTGAATGCCGCCGCCATCGCACCATGCAAAAATCTTGAGCAGCTGAGCGCCAATATTTTGATCATTCAGCATGTGCAGGCGGCGTTGAAAGGCAAAAAATTGGCGCATCTGGTCAATATCAGTTCCGATACGGTGTATGGCGATCTGGAAAATCCCATCGCCGAACGCGCGGCGCTGGCGCCCGGCAGCATTCACGGCCTCATGCATTTGATACGCGAGACCGCGATCAACACGCAAGGCGGCTTCCCGATCACGCATGTGCGGCCGACTCTGATTTATGGCCGCGACGATCCGCACAACGGCTATGGCCCCAACCGCTTTATGCGGCAGGCGCTTGCGGGCGAGGATATTTCCCTATTCGGCAAAGGCGAAGAACGCCGTGACCATATATTTATCGGCGATTTGGCGGAAATCTTATGGCGGGTTATCGCACACAGAGCGATTGGCGCCGTCAACGCCGCAACCGGGCAAACGCATTCGTTTCATGAGCTGGCGGAGCTATGCATCAAGCTCGGCCAATCATCATCGCAAATCCGCTATCTGGAGCGCAGCGGGCCGATGCCGCATAACGGCTTGCGGCCGTTTGACGTCAGCAACATCACAAACGCATTCCCGGATTTTCGCTTTACGCCGATTGAGGACGGGTTGAGCCAGTTCAAAAAAGAATCCAAGAGGCGCGCCGCGTGAAAGAAGTCAATTTACTGTCCTCCCTGCCCAGGCCTAAACGCAATATCCAGAAGCGGCTGGAAGCCAAAGACCCAAACGTCATCGCCATCGCCCGGCAATTTGGCGAGATGTATTGGGTTGGTCCGCGCGAATATGGCTATGGCGGTTATACATACGACGGACGCTGGAAAGCGGTCGCGCGCGATATGATCGAGTTTTTCAAATTGCCGGATAGAGCGACCATACTCGATATCGGCTGCGGCAAGGGATTTTTGCTGCATGATCTGGTGGATGAGGGCAAAGCGCGCGGCAAAAATTTCGATGTGCGCGGGATCGACGTTTCGACTTATGCGTTGGAGAACAGCTTGCCGGAAATCAAGGACAGGCTGCGCGCGGGATCGGCGGAGGTGCTGCCGTTCAAGGACAAATCCTTCGATCTAGTGTTGTCAATCAATACGCTGCACAATTTGCCGCGCGGGTTGCTGATCCAGGCACTGCGTGAGATCGAGCGGGTGGCGCGCGGCGGCCGCTATATCGTGGTGGACAGCTATCACACACCCGAACAGAAAGAAATTTTCGAAAGCTGGGTGCTGACGGCGCAGTATTACGGCTACCCGGACGAATGGCTGGCGTTGTTTAAAGAGGCTGGATATAACGGTCACTACAGCTGGACGATCATCGAATAACCCGGGCCGGGCAGGACTAATATGGGCAAGAAATATTGCGTCTTAGGCGGTGGCGGAAGCTTTGGCATTCATACCGCGAAATATCTGCTCGATCATGCCAAGCCGGAGAAAGTGATCGGCGTTGGGCGCAATCCGCTGCGCGAAAGCTGTTTTTCGTTGAATATTCAGGATTACAAAAAATACCAATATCGTGCGCGGCACATCACCTACGAAATGGATTTGCTGCTGGAGCTTCTGGACAAGGAACAGCCCGAAATCATCATCAATTTTGCCGCGCAGGGCGAAGGCGCGGTGTCGTGGAAAAATTCCTGGCGGTTCTTTGAAACCAACTCGATGGCGCTGGCCAAACTGGCGGAGGAATTGCAAAAAAGAGACTGGCTCAAGCAATTCATCCAGATCGGCACCTCGGAGATGTATGGGGCGGTCACCAAGCCTTCGCAGGAAGATGACCCGATTCAACCTTCCAGCCCTTACGCCGCGTCGAAGGTGGCGTTCGATATGTATCTTATTTCGGTGTATCGCTTTCTGAAATTCCCAATGAATATCATCCGCCCGTCGAATGCCTATTGCCCCGGCCAGCTGCTGCATCGCGTTATCCCCAAAACCATCTGGTGCGCGCTGACAGGCAACAAACTACCGCTGCATGGAGGGGGCCGGGCGGAAAAATCCTATATTCATGCTCGCGATCTCGCCCGCGCGATCCATCTGGTTTCCGAAGGCGATACGCTGGGTGAAATCTATAATGTCGGCCCGAAGGACCCCACCGCCATTGGCGACGTTGTGCGCTTAACATGTAAAGCGCTCGGCAAAAAATTCGAGGATTTGGCCGAAGTGACCGGCGACCGGCTGGGGCAGGATGCGCGCTACTGGCTGGATTCCTCGAAAATCCAGAAAAAATTCGGCTGGAAACAGGAGATCGGCTGGGACCAGGGGTTGAAGGAAATGGTCGACTGGGGCAACAGCTACAAGGACCAGATTATCCGCCATTCCACCGAATATGTGATGCGAGGATAAATTGATTGAGAACGCTGCCCAACGCTGCAACGCCTACCGGAAAAAAATTCTGGCGCTGTCCAGGAACGTGACCGCTTTGCATGTTGCCCCGGCTTTTTCCTGCGTCGAGATTGTCGATGCGATCTATAGCCGGTGGATTTCCAGCACCCCTGCCCCTGGCGCCGGAAAAAATATTTTTATCATGTCGAAGGGCCACGGCTGCTTGATCCAATATATGATTTTGCAGGAACGCGGCTTGCTGACGGATCAGGATTTGCAAAATTATTGCAAACCCGAAGGCCGCCTCGGCGCGCATCCCGATTATGGCACGCCGGGGATCGAGGCCAGCACTGGCTCGCTTGGCCACGGGCTCGGCATTGCCACCGGGCGGGCGCTGGGCAAAAAGCTTCAGAATGACGGGGGCACCGTATTTTGCCTGCTCTCCGACGGCGAGTTGCAGGAAGGCTCGACCTGGGAAGCGGTTATGATGGCGGCGAACAAAGCGCTGAACAATCTGACCGTGCTGGTGGACAATAACGATTTCAGCGGCCTGGAGCGGATGAGCGAGGCGCATCCGGCGCTATATCCGCTGGTGAATAAATTTCAGGCCTTCGGCTGGAACGCCTGCGAGGTCGACGGGCACGATTCCGCTGCCATCGATCAGGCGATTGCGACCCAATCCACCGCGCCCAAGGCGATTGTGTGCAAGACGATCAAAGGCAAAGGCGTGTCCTATATGGAGCATGAACCGATCTGGCATTACCGTTCGCCTAATGACGAGGAATACGAGATCGCTATGCAGGAGTTGTCGAGGCTGGCATCATGAGAAACAAATTCGCCGATGTGTTTTACGAAGAAGCGCAGAAGAACGACAAGCTGGTTCTGGTGGTTGCCGATATTTCGCCGGCGGGATCGGTGGCGAAATTCCGCGCCGCTTACCCCAACCGCTTTATCAATACCGGCGTCGCCGAGCAGATCATGATCGGCATGACGGCCGGATTGGCACAGGAAGGCATGCGGCCGGTGGCCTATACCATCGCTACCTTCACGCTCTATCGCCCGTTTGAATTTGTGCGCGACGATATCTGTTATCAGAATTTGCCGGTGACAATGGTCGGCGTCGGCGGTGGTGTTAATTATTCGACGCTCGGCGCCACGCATCACGCGCAGGAAGATATTTCGATTGCAACATCCGTTCCCAATATGTCGGTGATTGCGCCGACCGATCCTTTGGAGGTGAAAGCCGCAACCCGTTGGTGTTTGAATATATCGAACGGTCCGGTCTATTTGCGACTGGGAAAAGCCGGCGAACCAACCTTGACCGCCGCCGCGGAAGAACCGTGGGCCTATGGCAAAATCCGCCTGATCAAGAAAGGAACCAAAACTGCGTTCCTTACTTATGGCGGCATCGCTAAAACGGCGTTCCAGCTGGCCGCCGGGGCAAAATACAGCGAAGCATCAGTTTACAGCGTGTCGACGATCAAGCCGCTGGATGTGGAACGGCTGAAACATATTCTCAACCATTACGATGAGCTGATCATCATCGAGGAAGCTTCGGGCAGCGGGATTCTTGGCTATCAGGTCAAGCGGCTGGCATTTGAAAACGGCGCTCGTATCAACATTCGTCATTTCCACTTAAAAGATGAATTTATCCATATCTACGGCTCTCATGAGGATGTGCTGAACGCGCATGATTTGTCGTTCGAAAAAATAAAACAAGCGCTCGCGGCCTGATTGATGAACAAAGCGGTATTTCTTGATCGTGACGGCGTGATCAACCATACCGTCGTGAAAGACGGCAAACCCTATGCCCCGCGAACGCTGGAAGAGTTCGTCCTCAATCCGGACATCAAGGAACTGACTCGCCTGAAAAATCTGGGGTATTATTTAATCATCGTGACCAATCAGCCGGATGTCGCAAACGGAATTGTCACGCGCGCGTTTGTCGAGGATCTTCATGCGCGCATTAACAAGGTGTTTCCGTTTGACGCTATCATCACCTGTTTTCATAGCGACAAAGACAACTGCGGCTGCCGCAAACCCAAGCCCGGCATGCTGTATCAGGCACGCGACACGTTTAATATCAACCTGGCCGGTTCTTATATGATCGGCGATCGTTGGAGAGACGTGCTGGCGGGAGCGTCTGCCGGTTGCACCACATTATTTCTGGATCACGGTTATCAGGAAGGGGCGCCGGTCTTTTATCCTAACTTTACGTACGGCTCGCTTGCCGCCGCTATTGAATGGATCGAATCCAGATCACGCAATAAATCAACCAAATGATTGTGAATATCCTGCACCCGATGTCGGGTGGTATGGTCCTTCAGCGTGCGACGCTGCCCCGCCTTGGCGATCTTTTCGCGCTCTACCGGGTTGTTTAGCAGCCATCGGGCCTTTTCCAGGCAATCCTCAATTGAATCGTAGGTGACGATTTCAACGCCGGGTTCGTAGCACGCGACAACTTCCTCGCGGGCGTCAACAAGTTGGCAGGTTCCAACGCCGCAAGCTTCGAAAAGACGCATATTGGCGCCGGAGCCGGGCGTATCCTGATGTCGGTTCCAGGTAAGTTTCGATGCCGCCAACAAGGCAAGATAGTCGAGGCCAAATCGCGAGGGCCGAAAACGATCGGGATACAAGGAGCCGATGGGGGATACATGGTACCACCAGCAATCCTCCATCTTCGGCGGCACAGGGTCCGGCCCAAATTTTTTTCTCCGCATGGTCGCTTCGACCGCCCGGACCAAAACCGGCATGTCGAGTACCCGGCCGATCTTGTGAAGCGCTTTCAAACTCATCTGTGGCGCGTATTTGGATGCCTCAAGGAAACTCTGTCGCAGCCGCACCCGCACATCGGGTGACAGCCCGCCGATGACGGGGATCGGTTTGTTAGGCTCGTGGCCATAAACCGTCAGCGGCAGCTCATCCATCATCTTGCGCATATCAAAGTAGCGCCCGTCATGGGGACCGGATCCCCATCCGGTATGGCCGATGAATGAGAAATTAATCGGCTCGATCTCTCGCACCTTTTGTTGAATCGCCGGCAACAGGTCTGCATCGAAAGCATGAAGACTATTAAAAGTTTTTACGCCCACTTTATGCCAAACATCGTGGTGCTTGGGGTAACCAAGAAAAACCGCATCAACATCTTCGTAACCCGCCGCATCGTCCAGAGGAAACCCCCGGTGACCAACGACAAGCCGCACGGAGGGGCATTCTTTCCGAATCCATTTTCTAACTTCCGGCGCAAGTGCAAAGAAGGTCTGGAAATAAACAACATCGGGTTTGAATTTTTTTATCTGGGCAAAAAAGGTATCATTTTTGTCGAACATGTCGGACAGCGGCAGATTGTTCTCCTGCCGCCATTTGTTCTGCAACGGCGCCGTATCGATAAGGGTCTCCATCACCTCGACGCCCTGACTTTCCAATTCATCCTTGAAGCTGCCCGGATACATGAATCCGTTCTCACGGCAACGTTCGACGGCTTCATCGAACGACAAATTGGTATGCTGGTCCAGAAAGTTGAAAACCGGCTTGTCGAAAGTACCGATGATCTTCACGCAAAAAAGACGATATGACATTTAATGAGCCCTGTTTCGTGCCGCCGCTTTGAATGTTTTTTCTAGCACAAAGGCATTCATGACAGGCCAGATTGAGTTAACGGTGCCATGCCCATTGAGGGCGTTCTCCAGCATAAACTTGGCCGCCTTGCCATTCCAAAGACTGCTTTGCTGAAAGGCCTGGCTGGAGACAGTGTCACAGGCCCAGTCTCTGAGCCCGCCGCGCATCCACTCATCCAGCGGCGTGGTAAAGCCAATCTTGGCCGTGCGTAGACGGATGGATTCCGGCATTAAACCAGCCATAGCTTCTCGCAACACGCGCTTGGTAGTGCCGCCACCGATCTTGCTGTCCTCCGGTAGAGCCGCCCCGTAGGTCACAACCCGCCAATCCATAAAGGGCATCCGGACTTCGATGCCGTGACTCATGGACGCACGATCATAGCTGCGCAGGATGGTGGGCAGAACGCTGCCGTGGAACCATGTAAAGAGCATAGCCTCAAGCGGTGATCGGCCAGCGGTTCTCGTATCCGCATTTTCATCATAAAGGTGACGCTCGCCCTTATAAGCTGGAAGCAAGGACCCCCATGACCATAGATCCACGGCGGCTTTTCCGTCATCTGCATGCGTATTCCAGTTTCTTTGCATAAGATGGCGACCTATTGCTCTGGCGCGGTTTAACAAGCGTGCCGCCGGTTTAATATGATCGATTAAACCCAACCGGGTCAGCTCACGTTTCAGATACCAGCGCAACTCGCCCATAATTCCGACGCGCGTGATGTCGGCGCTGCCGCCAACCAGGCCGGCCAGAACGCGCCGGAGGTCAAGATAACGCCGCAGGCTGAGTTGCCCGCTCAGCATTCCGTCCAAAGCCCGTTCCACGAAGAAGTGGTAACCACCCAACAACTCGTCGGCGCCATGGCCATCAAGACTGACCCGAATGCCATCGTCCCGCATCGCGCGGTAGATGCTCCACGGACCAACCAGCGGCACCCAGTAGATGCCTTCAAGATCGAAAACGATCTTTTCGATTTCCGTGGCCGCCACGCTTTCATCCATGTCTTGATAGATCGGAGTCATCCCTGTGTGCTCAATGACGAGTTTGGCATAGTTCCGTTCGTCAAGCCGCGTGCCGGGGAAACAGGCGACGAACGCGCGGTGCCAATCGCGATTGGCGTCCACCCTTCCCTCGCGGCGCAGCTGGGCCAAAGTACAGGCCACAGCGCTGGAATCCAGACCGCCGCTGAGGGCTGTAGCAATCGGTACGTCGCTGCGCAGCCGCAGGCGACAGGAGTCGAAAAAGAGTTCCCGGAACTGCCTAGCCTGTACCGTCCGATCAGTTGGAACGCTCGCCTGACGCGTCAGGGGATCCCACCAGCGCCGGATCGCCATGGTGCCGTCGGCGGCAATTTCCATGCAGTGACCACCAGGCAGGCGCCGGACATCGGGAAGCAGCGTATATGATGTGCTTTCCTGACCATTGATGTTGACAAGGGTTTCGGCAAGAATCGTTTCATCTAAAGCGCCATCTACATCGGCAAGAGCGAGAAACGCCTTTAACTCGGAGGCAAAGCAGAACGAGCCATCCTTGATCCTGTAATGCAGAGGCTTGATCCCGAACCGGTCGCGTGACAGGAACAGCTTGCGTGCGCTGTCGTCCCAGATGGCAAAAGCCCACATGCCGTTGAATCGGAACTGGCAGTCGGGCCCCCATTCAGCATAGGCGGCCAGAATGACTTCGCTGTCGGTGTCGGACCGGAACTGGTGCCCCTTCCCCTCCAATTCCTGGCGAAGTTCAACGTAATTATAGACGGCACCATTAAAGATCAGCCAATAGCGCCCTTGGGCATAGACCATTGGCTGACGGCCACGCTCGGAGACATCGATGATCGACAAGCGACGGTGGCCGAGCCATAGGCGTTTATTGTCCAGATTTTCGAGGCCAAAACCGTCAGGACCGCGATGGGCCAGACTGTTGGTCAAAGCCTCCGCTTCGCTTTGCTCCAAAGCCCGTCCCGCATAGGCCCAATGGCCGGCAATTCCACACATGTCAGAATTTTCCTACAAATTTTTTGCGGAAAATACTGTGGCTGGGCGTAAATGTTTTCGCCTTTGGACTACTACCAAGCATTTTGTTCAGTACGGTCTGCGTAAGGTGCCATACTCGGCGCGCGCCAGGCACTTGGCGCGCATACTGCTTAACCAAAGACTTGGTTGTTACCGCCAGAATTTCCGACGCCGGTGGTGGCGCAGCCCGCGAGATCACTGATGTGACGACTGGGCTCGTCCCGGCGATTGCGCCCGTCGCAAGGCGTGATCCGGCATAGGCAGCGCTGGAGTTGTCGTAATAGCCCTGCTGCGGGATAACATCGAGGGTGGAATGTTCCAGCCGTGTCGCCACTGCCCAGATCGCATAGGGCCTGTCGTCCAAACCGCCGATATGCATGTCGCGCCACTGGCCGGGCTGATAGGCATAGGCATCCCACAATTCTTCCATATCGCCCGAATAGCGGACGACATATATGGTCTCGATCCGGAATCCGTTGGCAGCGAAATAATCGGCAAATAGAGTGGGCGAAAACATATAGAAGCCGTGATCCAGATGATTGGAAGATGGCGATAGAAAAATCATTCGTCCTCCGACCTTGAGAAGACTTAGAGTGTTTTTCAAAGCGTTGGGAAGATGAAAAACATGCTCCAACGTTCCACTGTCCAGCACGGCATCGAAGGCTCCTACCAAATCTTGTGGAATTGAGTCTTTGTTCAAATCGACCACATGTGTGGCGCCCTCGAAATCACTATAGTCCAGACTTTCCACGCGTTCGAAGCCCATCCATCCGAAAACGTCTCCGTCTTCGACGGCTCTGGCGCGTTGGTCGATGACGCCGTTGGGTTTCACCTGGAACTTGGAAAACTGGCGCGCGATCTCCGCCGCCGACGTATAAATAGTCTGACGGCCGAGCGTGGCAAGCCGGCCATGAAAGGGACACCTATGGGCTTCTTCGAGCAGCAAAGCGACAGCACCGCGGGCGATACCCATCAAAAACCTTCAGCAAGTTTGGGTATATTGGCCGGCGCAATATGATCATCGTCTTCGATCCTGGCAACCATGGCTTCGAATTCCCGGGCGATAACGTCGCGCCGATCATCTTCCCACACCCATTTCTGGAAGGGCGTGGCAAATGAAGGCGTGGTATTTTTCTCGAATCCCATCTGGCGCAGCGTTTCGATCGAAGCCAGTTTGGTCGATGAGACTTCAACCTTGAAGAAAAGATAGGAGCAGAGAGGATTAAGCACGCAAAGCTCCATCGGCCCTGATGTCACCACGAGATTGATATAGGCACATTCGTAGAGGGCCATGCGCAAGCCCAGATTCCATGCCGCCGGATGGAAGACGGTCAGATCGTCGCATTCAGGCTGACCGTCAAGCGAAGCGTCGGTATCAGGCACAATCACAGGAAAATAGATGTCAGGATCGAGAGTGCGCGCGAACGCCACCCACTCGGCAATGTTCGAATTGCGCTCGGGATCCACGCCATATTGACGAAACGTGATCACGACCGGCTTGCGTCCCTCCGCGTGGCTTGCCAGCCACTGACGGATATAGCGAATGCCTTGGGCAGTTGCCCTGAGGCCGATCCATTCCGGCCCTTCGGCGGTCAGCGCAGCGATGGTCTCCCGGCGGAGATCGGCGAGGGACGGAGGGGCACCGGCCAATACTGAAATTTTGGGGAAAATGTCCTTGATCAGCAGTTCCAAAGCTTCGGCGTGAGCCCGGTCGTGACATACCGTAATTCCGGCGGCAGACGGCAAAAACGCTGCAGCGGCGACGATAATGTTGTTAAAACGCCACGCACGCGAGATGCGGTCGACCACGGCATTGTACCCATCGGGATATTTGCGTTTGTCTTCGTCGGCGGGCACGAAGACGCAATGCACGCGCTGCAATCCCCGGCGCTGGCGTTCAATGTCGGCCCACACGAGAAACCAACAAATATCAAACGAAACTGGATAGTATTCGAGATCATAAATCACGAACAGAGTACCTCGCGATAGCCGCTTTGCGCTCGGATCGAGGGTCAAAATAAGATAGACGAGGCGGCGCCGCGCCTTCGCGATCAACGAAAATGTTATGCGGACGATGCGGCCTGTTTCCTCACGCAATCGCGTTACAAACCAGCCAACACCACGCGCCCGCAGCTTGGCCGGAATCAGCGCCACCCGGTCCAGAAGATTAGCGGGAACATAATCCTGATCGTCCATCGCTCGATGCCTCATGCCGCTCGTTTGCCGCAACACAAAGCAATGTGATAATGCGACATTTTGCTGTAACCGGTATGAACGATCTCGTCATTCATCGAGAATATGAAGACGTTATCAAAATATTTCTGCATAAGCGCCTTGAAGGCCGGCTGTTCCTTGCAATTGACATGACCGATGCGGCTGTAGAAGGACGCGTAAGGCTGCGATTCCAGCGACGGCATCCCGACAATGCACACGCCGTTATCCGTCAATGAAGCAATCATATTGGTCAAAAACCGATCTTCTTTACTGGGATCGATATGCTCCAGAACATCCATGCTATAGGCGGCATCGAAGCGGCCTTCCACCGGCGCCGCTACAATGTCATGAACTACAAAACGGATCGGAAAACGGTCGCACTTTTGTTGCTCGGCCGAGGCAATGAACTCGGGCTCAATATCAATGGCCGTGACCGAACCAACGGTTTGAGCAACAATCCGGGCGCCAAAGCCGTCACCGCACCCGACTTCGAGAACGTCGCCACAACCCTCCAACATTTTGGCGACGAACTTATAGCGGGCAAGCAGAAACGCCAAACGGCGGGGATCGTCGTACCACGTCCATCCCGTCATAAGCCCCAAGGCCATAGGCTTGCGCGTGCGCATTTCTGCAGCGAACTCCCGGAACTGGCGATCACCTTTAGTTTGGTTTTTCATCGGATTCTCTGTTGCGTGCGCTTTGAAGGAAACAGGCATGCTACCTGAGATAGCAGTTAACGACGACCAGCTGTTGCGGTATTTCTAAGAGGGGCGGCGGCGGCGTCAACCTGATCATTGGACATCCTCTGATCCCCCAGTATTTCTGCATGTTTATCGATAAAATACTGCGATATGCGCGCGCCAACAAGCGCCTCATGCTCGTTCAGGGTTAGATGTCGATAGTTACACTGACGTGCGGTCAATATATCGTTGGGGGCGGCTGCTAAGGTTTCTTTCACCGCCTCCAGCGCCTCATCCTCAGTCGCGTCACGCGGCTCGTAGTCATGCGCGGGAAATATCTCGTCCCCCTTATCTTCAAGGGCCCAATACAGGTTGCATTGCTCGGCAACGGTAAGCAGGCGACCTGAGGCACGTTCCACGACCAGAGTAGGTACCATCACGCACCGCTCTGAAGCCAGCGGCATGCCGATATGCCAGGAATTCAAATAAACCAAAGGCACTCCCATGCAATCGGGCATCATGGCGATGCCGGATCCGGCAGTGATCACAATCGCCGCATGCGCCACCAATTCAAGATCAAAACGATAGCATGCGAGAGACGAATTGGCATAATCCAACACCCCGAGCACAGCGAATTCTGCGGGCATCTTCTCGCGGCCAATCATCACCACTCTGTATCCTTGATCTTGCAGCCAGCGGATTGCGGGAAGGTAGGTACGGGGGTCGGTGGGCCGCGCCGTGGCATTACCCACATGATATTTGACGTGGACCAAAGCCAACCGGTCACTGCGTCCACCCAGAAAATCCAGCAGCGCCGGCTCGACGATCAATCCATCCTTAAGCGGCGTCATGCCCTGTGTCTCACGTCGCAGGTGGAAATAGCGCATCCATTCCGACCGGTTTTCAGTCTTATCTATTTGAT
>Ga0207147_1117_pt1 | contig 13005 bp, 16 predicted proteins | sample Alteio_BWMinHeat_33_FD_153551 | JGI IMG/M metagenome (GOLD analysis project Ga0207147, IMG submission 153551) | Enriched cells from forest soil in Barre Woods Harvard Forest LTER site, Petersham, Massachusetts, United States -... | ecosystem: Environmental > Terrestrial > Soil > Temperate forest >... | reverse complement strand
CCCGTCCCGCGGCCTTGCACGAAAACGCCCGCATCTTGACCCCGATTGGCGGCGGCGTGATTGACCTAAGTGAATATGTCACGCCTTTGCGGGGCGCATTTAACTTTAAGATCTCGGCCACCAAAGAAGACGGCGGGGATGTTGGAGAGTTTCGCCTTTACTACATCAGCAAGGCAAAGAAGCGAGTTCTCGACGGCGAAGAATTTGGCGCTGGTTGCGACAAGTACATGGACATCTCAAACTTTATAAAATCCAAATTAGGGAGAATGACGTTGTATAGCACGGGCCAGCGCTACCTCTCTGTGATAGGCGGAAATTTTGTCGTTGTGCACTTTGAAAAAGAAGCCTTATTTGTGGGGGCATTGGGGGTTAAGGACTCGCGCTTTCCCAATTTATTGTGCGAGGCTGCATCATGAAGCGTTTTATTCGCGACATAAAAGAAAAGGACCACGTCCAGACCGTATTTTTGGTTGGCGAAAAAAACGCCGGCACTGACCGCAACGGCAAACCCTTTTTGAGCCTTAAGCTCGGCGATTCTTCAGGCCATATCAATGCCCGCATGTTTGAAAAAGTCGATAGCGTGGTGGGGAATTTTGAAGTCGGCGACGTAGTGTGGATAAAAGGCTTTATTCAACTTTTTCAAAGCCGCAAACAGCTGATCATCCATGAACTACGCAAAGCTGCGAGCGACGAGTACAAAATGGAAGAACTGTTGCCTGATCTCGGCGGCGATCCTCAACGCCATTTTGTAGCGTTGCAAGAGGTCGTGAATAAACTTGAAGATAAGTTTGTTCGCGCACTTCTCCACGCGGCGCTTGGCGACGCCGAATTGCAGCCGCTGATGCTTAAAGCGCCGGCTGCTAAAACCATTCATCATGCCTATCGGGGGGGCCTGGTCGAGCACGTCAATTCTATTGTGCAAATGATGCTGGCCCTCGCCGATCATTATCAGTTTTTAAATCGTGACCTCTTGGTCTTTGGTGCAATATTTCACGATCTCGGTAAGGTCTATGAGCTCGATCTGAGCGAGGGCATCCACTACACCCGCCGCGGCCGCCTTGTGGGCCACATGGTCATCGCCTGCGAGATCATTGAGTGTAAAGCGCGAGAAATTCCCGATTTTCCCGGAGACCTGCTCGATGTATTGAAACACATCGTACTTTCCCACCACGGCAAGCTCGAATACGGATCGCCAAAACTGCCCATGATCCCTGAAGCCATCGTAGCCGCCATGATCGACGATCTCGATAGCAAGCTGAACACCGTTCACCATTTTTTGAAGGCTGAGGCCGAAAGCGTACCGGCGTCGGAACAGTGGTCGCATTATCATCCAGGCTTCGAGCGACATTTCTTCCTGGAATTTTTCCGCCGCGGCCGAGGTTAGGACTGCGCCCCCAGTCGCTTCTTCCTGGTATATCGGTCAATATAAGTGATTTTTGCCAAAAAAACGGATAAATTAGCCAATTAGCCAAATTGTACCGGTTTACCGGTAACATATTATCTGCTCATTACTTTCCCAATACTAGCGCAATAGGCTCGTGGTCACCCTTCACCTGCTCTAGCTTTCGCCCCAAATTGCGCAGCACCTTTTCCGCGTTCGTCGATAAATCCAACCCGACAACGCAACGTCGATCTGCAAATACCCGAGCGAGATCCGACAATAATTGTTCGCAGCGATAGGGCGTTTCCATCACCACAAAGGGCACTGCCAATTCGCTGAGTGCCTCGAGCTTTTGTTCGCGCGCTTCTTTCTTCGCTGGCAAAAATCCTGCAAACATAAACTCATCGAGGCGTACTCCGCACACACTTAGCAATGCCATCAAACTAGAGGGGCCTGGCACCGAGCGGACCGGGACTCCGTTTAAGACACAAGCGGCCACTAGGTCGGCGCCGGGATCGCAAAATCCAGGAGTTCCGCAGTCGCTCACCAGCACTACTTTTTTTTCGCGCGCCTCGTTTACGAAATGTGAAACATCTGCTGGGCGCGAGTGCTCGTTGAGTTCGTCAACCAAAGTGCCCGCCACGCCAGCGGCCCTTAGAATTCCGCGCAGCGCTTTCATTTCTTCGCCTATGATAAGATCAGCGCCCCGCAACGTCTCTAGGGCGCGCGCCGTGAAATCCTTCGGGTTGCCAATTGGAGTTGCGACGACAAAAAGGGCCATGTTATAGGGTGGACTAGCACAAGGGGCCCGCATGTCGCAATGGAAAATCTTAAAATCAAAAACCCTGCTACAGTCCGGCTTTTTTCGACTGCGTGAAGATCAATGTGAACTCCCCGATGGTCGTGTTATGCCTCGCTATTACGTTATGGAATTTTCGGACTGGGTGAATGTGGTGGCGATCACCCACGATCTACAAATGATCATGATTCACCAACATCGTCATGGTGCCGACGGGGATTTTCTAGAAATTCCGGGCGGTGCCGCCAGTCCTGGCGAGGACCCGCGTGAGGCCGGCCGGCGTGAGTTGCGCGAGGAGACCGGTTTTGAGGCTGGAGAGTGGATTGATTGCGGCGACCTTTATCCCAATCCGGCACTGCAGAGTAATCGCATGCATGTTTACTTGGCGCTAGGCTGTCGCAAAGTCACGGAGCCCGAGCTTGATCCGTTTGAGGATCTGAAGGCAGAAGTCATGCCGATTGCGCGGGCGTATGGGATTCTCGACGAGGGCGGAATACAACACTCCTTGATCGCGGCCTCTATGGGGCTGGCTAAAAAGGAGCTGCGTAAGAAGGGGATTGCTTAGAGAAACGTCAGCGAGCAAAAGTTTTCGCGGACTGAGTCGATATCAAGCGAAATTGGAACCCAAACCATTCGCAGAATACACATGGACCGCAAATGCAACCAGTCAATGACGAGCAGCCAGTCGTGCCGAGTGATTCAGCCGATGTTCAAGTGGCGATCTAGTTCCCAAAGGACTTGCTAGCGATCCGAGCCCTGGATCTTCTCTAAAGACCTGCTTTTGAGAGCCGGCCCGCTGAATTCAAGCAAGCGAGCTTTACATGATGGTGGTCCATTCTTCTGTCTAAACCTTCGCCCTTTGACCGACTGATAAAGGTGGGCTATAAATTTTTTGTGAAGTTTATCATATGCATGATCGGCGTATTTTTTTCTGTATGCATAAAGGCGAATGCAGCCATTGACCCGGATTGCTTATCGGCCCTAATGAAAATGTCTATAAAAGAGGTGGCAAATCTTAAGGTCTTAACAGTGACTACTGCGGAGTTTCGTAAAAATCTCACTGAATTTTTGGGCCAGGTTAATTATGGCGGGAACGTTATATTGATCAAGGATAGGAATAGAAACAGGGCTATTGTTTCGCCAGTGGAATTGAGCCCCTGGGCAATGGAGGAGAATTCGGGCCTACTCACAGTTGCGGATTTTCGTACGGACCTTTCATCCATTTTGGACAGGGCTCAATTCCACAAACAGACATTCCTTGTTAGCCGAAGAGGCGTGCGTGCTTTGGCGGTTGTTCAAGGTTGTCCATTAGATGAAGAGTGCGATGGCAAACCCCAATCCACCGTGAACTCGCTAGCGCAGGACCTCGCAAAAATTCATAGAGCTGTTCGGTTTGAAAGGCGAACTTGGACAATTTTGCGAGCGGGTGAACCCTGGGTCCGAATAATGCCACGGACAGCTCGAGTTCAAGTGCAATCATCAGATTTTCGAACTGGGTTACTCGAAGTCGAGTCCCATTTCATTCAGTTTGTAGAGAAGGCTCAAGAACAGAGCGCACGAGTTTTCTTAGTGGACGAGTATGGTGAACCCTACGCCGAAATCTTGTCGATCTAGTCATAGTTTGGGAACTTGTGATGGGACGTGAGGTAGAACTTAGGACATACAAAGGCCACTTTTGGTCACCCGCGAGACTACCGAGCGGGTAAATTCCAAAGTCTTTGTTCTCGTACGGAAAATATTTTCCATTCTTGCCTCCGAGCGCCGGGATAAACCGGCAGATTGGTTGTTAGTGCAACAATTAACCTTTAAACGACTAGCCATCGATAAAGAGCCCGAGTCATGCGGCCGTATCCGCAATGGTGCGACCGAAGCGTTGACAGGGTTGGATATAGGCCAAGTACTGAGTCCCGAAAGTGTGACAAATCTGGGTGCCGACGCCTTGGAGGTACGTGGAAGGCAACATCCACAGGGTCGCAATGGCGAGAACCTGTGGGGCCCGGCGGGATCAAAGACCTTGAGCATGTATCCTATCAATCTGCGCGAGAACCGGGATATCCCATGGTCAACCAGCGGTGCAACGCCGCCGGTACGCATCGTGAAGTCTAAGGACGCACGACGATGATGAACGATCTTGGGAAGTCGGACAGACTACTCCCCCGGTACAAAAAACTGGTCGGCTGCACTCGGCTGAATGTCCGCATTGATCACCCTCATGCTGATGTGCAGTTGATCCTGTGTTGGCGCTGATATGGAAACCGCGCCGTAGACTGGGTTGCAGAACTTACCGACATAGTCGGCTAAATTGGAAATGGTGATTACAGCTGGATCAGGAAAATTCTGTTGATTTTGAACCGACATAGCGTCGATACGATCAGTCCAAGTTTTGACGGTATCGGTCAAAGGAAGATTCAAGATGTGCTGCCAAAGTCTTTCAGTTATCCCCTGTGCGGGAAATCGCGCAGTACCCATCATCACAACTACACCCATCGACTGCTCTGGCAAGAGTGACACGTTAGTGAGAAAACCATCAATGCCTCCGTCATGTGTAAGGATGGAGTGGCCTTGGATGGCACTCACATTGAACTGTTTTTTCTGGAGTGGGAACCTTTCGATGCGCCGTTGCCGCGATGTTGGATCGAAAAGCTCTGTCATAGGTCGCGCCCAAACTCGGTGAAGTGATCAGGTCACTGATCAATTCTTTCGAAGAAAAATCGTGAGTCGAATCGTGCCAGTTTAGAAGGAAAAACGCACAGCAAACCCGCTTTCTAACGGTGATTCAAAAGACGCATCGATGAAAACAAGGATTCTTAAGATCCTAGTCTCGGCCAAAAACTGTCACTCTGTAATCATTACACGCAAATTAGGTCTAAAAATCGGATAGATTGCTAAGTCCTGGATCTTTTACGTGGAGGAAATTTTAGTGCGCTCATTGATTTTGGCCTTTGTCTCTGTATTGAGCATCCCGGCCTTCGCTTCATTGACGTTTACCCAACAAGACTATGTCATCAGTGAGGTTCAATCGGGTAATTCTTCCGTCATGTCCCTACTGAATTTTGATGGAGTGTCGCTTTCCGACGCGAATGTCGATGTAGAAAGGTTTATTGATATGGTTCTTAGAGGAGACCAGAGCCTCTTATCAGATCCCAAACTTGCGCTTGCGGAGACAAGGGTTAAGGCTTCGAACTCCAATAATGGTTGCTGGGTCGGCCGCGTGTTTGTTTATTCTGACCGCCCAGAATGTAGTGGAGGGAGGAGGGATCATCCTCCAAAATTCAATAAAATCCCGGACCCCACGACCAACTGGCCGAATTCCAACCATCGTTGCCGGATCGGCAATATTTGGGTTTATTCTGACTCCCCCAGATGTGACGGGGGATTCTAAATCGACGAGAAACCACAGATGTAGCTCGGCTTCGAAACGGGGTCATAGCCACTAAGCGCGGAAGAAAGGCTGTGCTCAACGGCGATCCAAAATCCATGGGGCCCAGTAGCTCCGCATACACGGGTCAAGGATGCTGCCTTCAGTGTATTTGTCGGTCGCAATCAGCTAGCATTTTCTGTCTTTCAAATGGCCTTTCAATACCAAATTGGCGAGCGATGCGATACCCTGCGCGCTCGAGGTGAGATAGAAGAGAAATCCGTTCATGGTCGAAAGCACCAGTACAGAAGAGGTCCACCTTAGATTTGCCTTGGCTCAGCTCCAAGAAGCCGCATGCATTTCTGAGAAACTGTCTCGCTTGAACTCCTCATTAGAGAATCAAACTCCTCTTCAGTAAAATCCAAGTAGTGTACAATGACCTCCCGCATATTAACAAGTATTCCGGTTTTTTGAAGATCAGTCCAAACTGGCGAAGCAGCAACTTCTCGTTTTAGTGCTTGGATCAAAAACCGTCCGGCAGACTTCTTTAATCTGAAAAATTTCTTGATCAAGGAACCATAGTTGTAAAGCACCCTTTGGCTATTAAAATCGAAACGTGAAATATCGGCCAAACGCTCTACCGCATCTGGGAATGTATTGTTCCAAATTTCCCACGCCGTCGTATCCAACCAGCGGACGTCACTACCCGAAAAAATAAGATCCGGATCATTACCAATCAAAATTCCTCGCTCGAGATTTATGCGGATCATTTTGGCAATCTTTAAGAGTTGCGCATCATTAGGGAATTTGAGCGCCAAAATTCGCATTGGCCAAATTTTGCTACCCAATCCTTTGTAGGTATAGGTATCAGTTTGGTTAGCAAATAGTTCTTCCATTTCCACGTAATACCCCATCCGCCCATCTGGAACGGTAATCCGGCCGGCATGGTAAACTTCAGGTCCACCGACATGAGACGAGAGAAGCATCCCAAAAATTTCCCCGCGAAAATAATCGTCGGAAATATGGGCCTTTGAATCCTCTAGAATTACTTTTATCAGTCTCGACTTTCCATCACGATTGTAGCGATAAATTGCTGAATGCATCGTCCCCTTGGTGTGCAGCCAGTTAGGCACGCTGAATTGGGAATACACTCCACCTGAAAGTTCCTCCAGGTCCTTGATCGAATATAGGAATACCTTCTCATAGGTTTCTCTACGAACGGCTTCGCCATACTCTGACCCAAAAAGATCCTGTAGGCCGCCATATGCGAAGCAAGAATAAAGGACAAAAAATGTCAGACATGCGGCCAATTTTTCGACGGCCATCTACGCCTCTTTTCCGATGAAGGAACTCAAAATTCAATATCAATTTCTTATGCAAGAACGAGGGAACTAATGTACGGTCCTCAACTAGTTTTGGCCGCCTTCAACGCGCTGTCACCACAGAAGACTCGCAGCCATTAATCGTCTATAGAAAGGCACTGACCAAATCTGGCGCTGCCAGAGTGATATTTAACCTCATCCAACCTAGCTTCAATTAAGTTTTCCTCCGCACCTGACGATCCGTCTGGATAGGGCGTAAGGCAGAAATTCCACTTTTGATTGGAGCTGTCTTTAGTCGATCCATTCCAACTCTCGAAACATGGGCCGTCGGCGCCGCCCGACGTGGCTTTGATCGGGAGATCTCCCTCATCTGAAATATTTAGAGTCTTGCGGTCCTTGCTGACTGTCACCGTTGGGCAGCGTTTTATACCCAGTCGGTGTCGCAGCTCATGGGACATACGATAGGCGTGTTGGGAAGAGGTCTGCCGGCCTTTGCGATAATGGGTAAAGGTTGCCCTTGGCGAACGCTGCACCCTGTTCCTGAGCCGACTGTCGCTGATCAATCTGCCGCGCATGGAAAAATAACCGGCAGCACAGCTTTCGGCGGCGCGACTATCCTTGAACCTTTGACGAAAGTCGGGTCAAATCGCGGCATAAAAGGGGGATCAAAATGTCTAAATTATTATTTGTAAGTTTTTTGGCGATGGGCAGTGCTGCCTACGCACAAAGTTTTATGGACGAGGCGACGCCGCCTGGTGAATATATAAAAACAACTTCCATGACGTGCCCGCAAGTTCATAACCTTATTCGCAAAAATCACGTCGTGTATATGGCCACACCCATTTATGTATTTAAATTCGTTAGTGATGCGAAGTATTGCGCTACTCCTTTTGAAAGGGCGTGGGACCATTGGATTGTGCCGACCTCCGAAAATCCATCAAATCCTTCCTGCGATGCGGGAACGGTTTGCTGGCATCGGCGCCAGTGGTAACTCTTGTCAGCGCCTGAGTCGGGAGACCACCGATTCAGAATATTAGAACAAGTTGACCGTGGCTGTTGCACCTACGTTGGTGTTGGCCCAAGCCATTTGGCCTGGCAAAAACTGGACGTTCGGGTAGAGAAACGTATCGCGAGAGACCGACCAGCCTACACCTACCGATTGAGTGTAAGTGTCGTGCACAATCTTGGTGACGCTGTAGTATTCGTATGACCATGAATTGGCGACGGTGCGTAGGTTGAAGGTATCGTTCAGCCGGAATTCAACGTACGGATCGAACCAAAACTGGTACTGACTGTAGTCTTGCGTGGGGTCGGTCGGGAGGTTTCCCCCAAACCCTAGCGACCCGCCAATGGACCAGCGGCCGATTTCATAAATATTTTCTTGATCAAAACTCAAGGCTCGGTCGAGATTTCCGCCGTCAGCGGAATGAATGTCTTGTCGGGTAAATTGGACGTACCCAAGCTGAGCAACCGCCTGAATGCCCGCCAGCTTGTATACGTGTTGATACGTCAGCGAGGGATCATACAGGTCAATGTCCTTGCCACCTTGCTCTTTGAACGAGGCTGAAGGTCCGCTGCCCGTAAATGGGGCCATTTTGCGCATGCCGACTCCGATGAGCAAGCTGTTCAATGCAGTGAGGTTGTATTTGACACCGATTTGATCATTGATGTCGGTGTCGATTGAGATGGCAGAAGCATTGGCTATGTTCGGGCGGCCTTCGCCAAATGGGTTTGCGACTGTTCCACCATTGTAGGTGATGCTGTTCGAGACGGACCAACGCGACTTTGATCCAGAGTAAGCACGGAGGTTGGCATTGGTTAAAACTTCATCGACTTTTTCGGCATCGGGAACAGGGTTGGACGATTTTGAAAGCCCAGTTCTAAGTTCAGATGGATTTTCATCGGCGCTGGTCACCGGAGTTTTCGCGGCCAAAATAATTCCGATAAACATAAAAACCAGACTAAAAAAACGATTTTTCATAATCACGTAACCCCCTTAAAGTCGGGAAAGCAAAGTTCGTACCGGTCATTTGGGGTCAGATTGCCACCAATATTCGTTTCCGGCACTTTTTACGGGTCAAAGCGCGTAATGACTTCCTTAAGTTCACTTCGGGTCGAAATACAGAGCGTAAGTTCCTATTCCGTTGCAGCGCTGGCCGTAAGGGTCTGTGGCTTTGGTAACGAGGTAGCCATGGTCGCCCCAATTTTTGCCCCATGAATTGCGGACTACAAATAGACCTATCCCACGAGGGAGATTGCCGTATTTATTGAACTCGCAGTTTCCGGCTTTATCCACACTGCTTTCGCAGTCGTAGCCTTCGATCACCACCATGTGGTTGCCCCCCAGCAGATCGCCAGGCGCGCATCCGTTGTAAATTCCACCAGCATATGACATCAAAGTGCTCTCTGCGGTAATGGCCACAGCAACAGAGCGATGAAGCACTCCCACCACGTAGGCGATGTCTTTAAACGACGGATTCGAGCCGCCTTGGCCCAACATAAAATACTGAGTGGCCGAGGCCCGGGGAGGCGCTTTCACGCAATATCCTTGAGTTGCTGTGTAATCGCCGTCATCCCCGTAGCGGGGTGGACCGAACGGCGCCAAGAGTGAATCTGCGGCGTCAAACCCGCCGCCCGCACAACCATAACCTTGAGGGTTGCAGTTAAGCAGATAATTGAAAGACAAACGTCCCGGGTCGCGGCCCGCGAAGGCGAGCGTCCCGCGAAGTGCTGTTGTCAACCCAAAATCCCAACAACTTCCGCAAGAACCCTGATGTTCAATTTGCCCTGTCTTGCCCCTCAAGCTAAAACTCGCCGGCACCGCAGCCGGAGTCAAAGCAAATGAGGCGTGGGGCGCCTGACTGGAAAATAATTGGCTTTTAGCATTGAAAATGGCGCCGGTGTAAAACTTCTCCGCATATTGTTTAGAAACGTAAGTTGGAGTTTCTGCTGCTGAGCTAAAGCAGAACAATAGCAACGTGAACGCCGATGTGCGAAACATGTGGGGTTCCTTTCGATAAATATAATTTATTTTGTCATTGCTATTTTTTAGCACCACTGGCGGGTGGGGATTTCTAGACTTTGCGGGAGAGCATTTTGGTCCTTGGTCACGACTGGGTAATAGGTACAAAGTCGACTGGCTACAGGAACATGGGCCGCGTGCTCAAAGAAAGGCTACAGCAGACTGGATTTTATTCGCTCTCCTTGCAAACCAAATTCTCGATAGTTGAGTAACCGCCGGATTTGCCGTAGGCAAACTGGGAATCATTTTTCGTTTCGACGACTTCCATGTCAGCATTCGCGACCATCCAATTGCCGGCGCGTTCAATGCATTTTGAATCGCATTCGCCCCCTTGCGTTGGAAGGGTATGGGAATCAAAAGACTCAACATTTTTAAATCCAAATAAGAGGCAAAGATTCCGTGTCAAAGACCTTATATCCTTGGGCCAGCCGGACACAATCTCGTAGGAAGTGCCGCCTGCCTGAAAGCGAACATCCCACACAATCCAGTAAATTCCTTCAGCATGGGTTTTTTGTTTAAAAGTATATTTACCCGCCGGAAAATCTGCGAAAATGTTGATAGAACATACAAACATCGTTGCCAGCAAAAAGACGCGCATCACATCTCCCTTTTTCGAATTGTTGCCGTCTAGCATCCAACGCGCCTATCCACAAGGTTGTGTCTGGCAAATGTAGCGAATTCATCAAAACCGGCGCATCAAGCCCACCACTACACCTTGAATGTCCACAGCTTGCGGCGCATACCACAGCGATTTCATGGTAGTATTGGCAGGTCTTAACTCCACCTGCGGATGTGCATGACTCTGTGGATTGCTGTGGATAACTGATTTTGTATGTAAATAAAATCGTTTTACAGTCGCTTGGTTATTGACCATCGCAACCACTGTTTCACCACTGTGAGCAAAGTTTTGCCGCTGCACAAAGATCACATCTCCATTCAAAATGCCATCCTCCACCATCGATTGTCCTTGCACAATTAAAGCAAATGTTTTCGACGGGTTACGCACAAAACTCATCGGCACTGATATGTGCTCATCGTGCAACAAAGCCTCAATGGGCAGGCCTGCGGCCACCTTCCCGAGCAAGGGTAAAGAAAGGGATGCCTCTCCGGGAGGAGACAATCCCTCGGAGAACGACATCCCTTTCTTTTGGGTTGGAAATGGGGATTGGGTTGTGATCGATGGCGGCCTATCCGCCAACGAATTTGAAATCGAGCGTGCGGAGTTCAATACCTGCAGCGCACGCTTTTGATTGCTGCCGGGTATTGAAAGGTAGTTTTTGTCCTGGAGTTGCTTAAGATAGCGTTGCACAGAATTAAACGAAGCAAACCCAAAATGCCCTTTAATTTCTTGAAAGGAGGGAGCTACCCCCTGAGCCAGGGTGAATTCCTCGATAAATTCGAGAACCTTAAGTTCCTTCAAGGAAAGGGGCAGTGGTTTCTTGACCGTCACATCAAGCAACGTATGTGTAAGTTAAGTGTAAGTCAAGGGCGGAATTGCTTTATTTATCCCGGACGGTACATTTATTAGATGTGGATCATTTTACTTTACACTTCACTACATGCGCAAAATTTGCGCACGAACCCGGTCGCGTGGGTGATCGGTCCGAATTTGCGTCTTGATGCCCAGGTCGCGCATGCGTGGACCATTGGGGTGACGGCGACTCATACCGATCGGGAAATCAATGCCGTAAAGGTCTCTGGCTCGAGCGCTGGGGTAGTACTCGGTTGCGACTTTTACGGAGCATTCAAAGACAGCTGGTTCATAGACCTCGGGAGCGCCTACGGCGATTACACGGTGTCTGCAGTAAACCCCTCAGGCACTACCACGGACAAAAAGCTGCATAACATCAACACTCGCCTGATTTTAGGTTACGCCTGGTTTTGGGAGGCCTTCAACATAGCCTTAGGCGCGGGAGTCGAAACCAACTCGTCCGGAGGCGGAACCCTCAACGACGAAAACGGCAACCCAACAGCAAAAATCCCAATCCCGACCACGGGCCTGGGTACAGAAGCAGCGTTAGGTTGGGTTTTTTAAATCAAAAAAGCCAAGAGGCAAAGCGCCTCCCGGCACCCCATCGGGCTGGACCACAAACGTACAAATTCTGAACAAGAGTCCACACTGCATCATACGCGCCATTTTTAAGATGTTGGAATTGCATAAAATGGAGCAGTCCTTTTGCCAATTTAGGGCCTTCGGCCGCGGCAATTGGCATTTGGCGGGGAGCGTCTGCACTTGCTCCAATGAACTTGGCTGTGCTAGTCACTCCGCAAGTATTATCAATAAAATAAAACCAGAGGAGATTCTTTATGAAGTTTTTTATGGCTTTTGCGGCTTTAGCATTTTTAACCAGTGCCTCCGCCTATGCAGACATCAAAGTAGTTTGCATGGTGAACACTTATAGCGCCGACGGATCAAACTTTAAAAATCTAATGACCAATTCATTCGATCTCAAATTAGGACAACGTACTGAAGTTTATCGTTCAGCGACCGCCGTTTATTCCGTGATCGCGCAGCAAGATAAAGATACAAAAGGCTCGTCTTCGTTATTCGTTGAGATCACGAAGCTGAAGGGATCTAATTCGATTGCAGCCGCTAATGCTGATTGGTTAACTGGTTCGCCAGGGGCTCACCGTGTAACCGTTTATACAACGGCGGCTGAGCCTAAAGTTAAAACGATGTTATATTGCGAATAATTAGTACAAACGTTTCAGTTTCAGGAACAGCTCGCGCGACCCTCTTTAAAAGCCGATTGTCGAATTTAGCAAAACGGCAATCGGACGCGATTAGTTTCTAGTTAAATATACATTAACTTGGTGCCGGCCTGGTTTTTGCCAATATCAGCAGTGCGCCAAGTGCGTGATCCTGGAGTCGTCTTAGGTATCCTCCAATAATTCACCCCGAAGCCGCGTTCGATGCGCGCGGCGACGGCGGACTTTGAGGTGGGATTAAAGGCCCATCTCTCGTAGACCCTTTTGCCAGGGCATTGACCAAACCGGCCCTATTCGGCGTTCCGCGGATTCCATATGTAAGATGAAAAGGTTGGTGACTCGTGGAAAGACTTTTTTGAAATGAATCAGCCCATCGCAGTCATCTGGCGAGATGTCGCCCGAAGCTTTGACTTC
>Ga0207147_1013_pt1 | contig 13147 bp, 19 predicted proteins | sample Alteio_BWMinHeat_33_FD_153551 | JGI IMG/M metagenome (GOLD analysis project Ga0207147, IMG submission 153551) | Enriched cells from forest soil in Barre Woods Harvard Forest LTER site, Petersham, Massachusetts, United States -... | ecosystem: Environmental > Terrestrial > Soil > Temperate forest >... | reverse complement strand
GATAACCGCCTTGCACTGGTGGAAAAGAAAAATGCCGACGGCAGCTATGATTGTATTTTCCTGAAGGGAAAGAAGTGTGAGGTCTATCGCAACAGACCTAAACAATGCCGCACCTTCCCTTGGTGGCAAGAAAATTTAAACACTCCGGAAAGCTGGAAGCTCGCCGCACAACAGTGCGAGGGCATCAACGACAAAGCCCCTATTGTGTCCTATGAATTAATTCAGCAAATACTTCACGAACATTAATGTTCTGCTTCACACTAACATGTGCTTGGCGGGCAGCTTCTTCGTAGGTGGAGCAAGAGAGAAGATAGGGAAGCACTTGTAATTGCCTCTTCGTCAACTCTGCATTACTTTTCATAACTTATCCTCCTCTATTTTTGCCTGTTTTCCAAAACAAGCTTTGTTTTCCACTGTAAAAGAGGGTGTGTGTTGATTTTCTCAGTCAAATTGTGATCATCCGTGATTAGTGTTGCGTCTATTGCTCCACGCTCAAATAAGCTTTGCAGAAAAGCTCGCTCACGTTCCCTCAAAGGAAAAAGAGTCGTCAATGCAGTTTTACAATCTATAAGCAATTGATTTGTCCAGCCTAGCCAATCGTCGTTGCGAAATGCACGCTTCCTCAACACTGGAATGAGCTGGTCTTTAAGCTCTCTTTCATCGAAGTGAATTTCATCACCCAATATCTGTCGCCAGTCTTTTGTTCCCATTGCTCCATATACAAGGCATGCTAGTCGCAGTTGCTCGACATCTAAAGAACATTTCGTGAGCAGTTGATGAGCATCAAAGAGATCACGAGAAGCATGCCTCCCAAATAGAGCTGAAAGCTTACCTGCACCAAGCTCATGGAGGTCTAGAAGTGGAATCTCTTTAGTTTTTCTTGTCCCAATGTTGTGTGAAGATTTCTTGTGTATTCCATACAATGGCATTCTAAACATGTAATTTAGATCGACTTCTAGGTTACCACTTCCTCCAAGTGCACTTGCATAGCGCAATTGCCATTTTCCCCCAGCGTGTTTTTCTGGAATGCGTCGAATACTCAGACCTTCTCGCTGAAATACAGTCTCTAGAGCCTTTTCCACTTCAGGACGTTCAAGAAGCATTTCTTGTCGATTAAGTTGTCCAATATAATTTAGGTCGATATCGACAGATAATCGAGGAAGATCAAAGAAAAAGAGGTTTAAAGCTGTACCTCCTTTTAATACTAACCGTTCCTTCAAAAAGGGGTGTATGCTAATACCGTCAAGGATGGCCATAAGATGCCAAACCTTCTCCATGATTTCAGGCCGAAAACCTGTTTCTAGTGCTTCACTCAATAACTCTTTCTTAGATATTTCCATTAGGCTCTTCCCATTCACGATTGATCAAGCTCAAAGGTACAATTAAATTCCATTTTGAGATCATTTTTCGAGGTTGTTTATGTTTACGTTCTAAGTAATGCGGTTTCAGAGGGCGATGTTTACAAAGATTTTCGAGATAACTTTCTGGTATCATTAGTCTTTCACGATGAGTCTCTAAGAAAAACCCAAGTTTAGCAATCGTAGTCGCATTGCCCAAAAGGAGAGCATATTTCAACATTTGGTCTAAATCGAAGTATTCAATGCTCTCAAGAGAAAGCCAAATTTCTTCCCAAGATCCACATAAATGAGGGCGATCTAAAACATCAACCAATGTACGTTCTAGAGTAGTCACTAGTATACTTTGACCTAGTCGATCAATGGATTGAATTCCAAATTGCTCGTTATTGGTTACTTTCAAAGCTGTTGGAATTGAAACTGCTTGATATTCGATATCTTTAAAAACAAAAGAAGCCATTACCCGTTTTTTTGAGAGATAGATAAATTTACTAGATGTAGTATGCAATTTTCCGTGAAAATCGAGAGCAGTTCGATAGCCCAATATTGCATCCTCCGCCATCTTGCTGGTAACTAAAAAAGAGTCAACTGGATAAGAACTTGCAGCCACCCCTGTGGGAATAGAATAATACAAGCCCCGACGGATGCGAAGGATGTGGCCTTGTTCTTGATGATAAGCCAAAGAATTGTGTAGCGTTGAGTGATTGATAGGGGCAGCAGATCCCTTAGACAACCAAACAATCAAGTCATTTACCGTAAATATCTGATATTGAGCGAAGAAGGAATCGAGTTTCATTTGACTTGCCCCTTTTCTTTATTATCACTAATTTTGTTAGTATTTTTCAAGAAAATTATCAAGCTGTATATAGATAAAACTTGTTTTTTTCCTTTATTATCACTAAATTTGATAGTGTTTTCAAAGAAAACCATCAAGTTTTGCTTGTTATGAAAACCTCAGTTTGTCATAATCGCCAATCAACTCCGACCCAAGGAGCTGCTCCTCATGTTTCAATTCATTTCTTCAAAATTGGCTGGATTTATTAGCATTTTTTTGGCCTTCGTGTCGACTTTATCGGTGCAAATCCTCAACTCATCGGAGAATCAAAGCATGGAATTTATCGCTTATAAACAAATTGGATCAGGAAAAGAAAAGGTCCTCGTCATGCACAGCTGGACCGGCGACTCGACAAGCTATGATTTCATGCTCCCATACCTAAATACTGACGAGTATACCTACGTTTTTGTAGATTTGCGTGGCTATGGTGGTTCCAAAGCAATGCAAGGGGCATTTTCAGTAGAAGAAGCGAGTTCTGATGCTATTAAGCTCATTAATTCCTTAGCCTGGGATGAATTTCATCTGATTGGACACTCTATGTCTGGTATGATTGTTCAAAAAATTGCTGTAAACAATCCTTCTAGGGTTAAAAGCCTTGTCGCAATAACCCCTGTCCCTGCTTGTGGAACGCCAGGACCTAAAGAGATAATGGATTTTTTTGCAGGTATGGCCGTAGACAATGATGAAGCTGCTATGGAATTTGTCAATAGATTGACTGACAATCAGTATACAAAGGCCTTTGCTAAGAAAATGATTACAGACATTCGCCAACATTCTACGAGCCAAGCCCGCCTGGGTTACATGAACATGTTTTTTAATACTGATTTTTCTGAATCAGTGAAAGGTTTGCAAACTCCCATATTAGTATTATTTGGTGAATATGATTCTGGAATCTTAGACGAAGCACTCATGCGTAATACATTTTTGAAGTGGTATCCGAACGCGCATTTAGAGTGTTGCAAAGGCTCGGGTCATTATCCAATGATAGAAACTCCGATAACTTTGGTTACCGCTATAGAGAAGTTTCTATCTACTCACTCCTCTGATCTGCAAATTGAAGAAAAAAAACTTCAAAATATACGTGAGGATAGGTGATTGATGGTAGAACTAACCAAAAAAAACAAAAAACAGCTGAGAGAGTTGATGATCAAAGTATATGCCAAGGAATTGGACGAACTGCTTGTAGCATTATCTAAGAAGTTTGATGCCTGGAAAAATCATCAAATAGACTGCTGGGAACTCGAAGAACTCATCCACAAATTCCATAATGGTCATGCAAAGAAACTTTTTAATTACTATAATTCTAAAGTCGATCCTATCCTAATCATTTCACGTGTCTTAGCCAAAAACCTCATCAAAAAAGAGGAAATCCCTGACGAGGTTCTTCCATACGTGGAAGGGTGCATCCATCTTTTCGAAGAAGACGATAATGATTAATTTCCACACTGAAACCTATGCTACAAAAATGCATAAATCAATTCAATTAAGGGAATGGGAATGCTTGATCTCATAAAGAAAATAAAAAACTCTTTCAACAAAAACTCTTCTAAAAACACCTACCATCATATCAACGATAATGACTCTTTTGAAATTGAAGAAGAAGAGGACACAGAAGAAGAAAACGATATCTATTTAGAATGGTTTGATCAGTTTCTAAATAGCTCATCATTTGAGAAACTTACTGAAGAACAAAAAGAAAACGCTGATTTTATTCTGCATTGTTTTGATGAGTACCTTGAGCATGTTGATGCAAGTGATCCCGCAGACTGGAATACAAACAACATAAGTGAACTTTGTTTAGAAGTTTTTCCCCGCAAGATTACGGCGGAGTTAGCACTTTTTAAATGCATTGGACCTGTACTGATCGCTTTTTTTAATTTTTTATCAGAAAATAAATTGCTAAAACAAGCTTGGAAACTTTCTACTTGCATCAAAGCTATTCAGGCTGACATCCCCAAACGGGCTGCAGACTCACGTAATTGGGGGATGGCCAAAACCTTCGCTATGAAGGCTTTAAAAGAAGGTGTTGATCTATCGGATCCTACACAAAATGAAAAATTCATTAGACAGTTCAATCAAGATTCAAATAGAACAAATAGCGTACAAATCATTGAGATGAATGAAAGAATTTGAGTAAGAAAACAACAAATTTTTTCGAAAATGATTCATGGCTTCTAAGGTTTGCTTTCTTATCCTTTGATCTGCCGCTCTAGACCAGCCCTTCCATTCACAGACAGCACAAATCCACCGCTCTCGTTCTTCTGCTTCTGGGATACGCAGAGGAACAGCTTTTTCTTTTTCATGCATACATTTTGGACAGTAGGCAAGGCTATGACCATTTTTTGGACTTATTTCTCTATAAACTCCTTCATCTTCGTTAAAAAAGTATGCATCCTTTATTCGTAAAAGTTCCTCCAAACAATATTTAGATTGTTGTTCCTGTAGAAATGCTTGCTGTAAATTGAGCATCTCCTGTTTCATATCTAAAAGTTTATGCCTATACGCGAGCATTTCTTCTTTAGTGGAAGCTTCGGCAATGCGTTGACCAAAATCTTCCATCCATTTGTAACCATTCCAAAAAGCTTTACAGGCCTCTAGCCCTGCACTGATCTCATTTAACATAATAATCCTCATTATATCTTTAAGTCCTTTGAAAATTCATAGCTAATAAGCTGTAAGGGTTCGGTTTTTTTAAATGCTTGTTCCTCATGGGAGACTTTTAAAAGCTTTTTCCCACCATCTTTATATGCAATCTTTGCAACAAATTCTAAAATTTCTTTTTCTGAATCTGAAAAAACGCTTAAATCAGGCTTTTCAATGCTTTTTAAAATGTGATGACCTCCAGAAATCAAAACTTCCTTAGAGAGAAATAGCTGATAGATGTTCTGAAACTGATCTGGGCATGGGCCATATTCTAAATGAACATATCTTGCTCCCGTGATGCTCATTCCATATTGTTGAAAATGTTTGAAATCTACATAAAACAAGGCTTTATTTAAAAACAAAGGGCTCTTAGTAAATCCAATCAAGTAGCGCACAGCTTGTTTAAACAGCTCTAAACAAAACGGCCTATTGCCACTGTAAATATCAGAGGATTGGCTTTTCCAATGAACTTCAAGAGCATTAAGTTCTGCGTAAGCCTCATCGCATTTCAAACGAATGTGATCGTCTTGAACCACATCTTGTACAAAATAAGTCTCCCAACGTTTGATACTTGCTTCTCCAACTTTTAAATAGTTGGCAAAAGCAGCTTGAGACATCCCAAGCGAAGCGCGATATTTGATAATCTCTTCGGATGTCAAAAGATTATGTTGCTTGCGATACTTATCCGCAGCGCACCTTCTAAGCACATTCATTTGCACCCCATCCATTAATGGAGTCTGACATTTTGTGCAAACAAATGAGGGCACGACCACCTCGACCTCCTCTCCTTTTATCTCAGGATTAAAGCGGATGTTTTTTGATTCAAATTTTTCACAATCACAATTTAGGCACTTCATTTTAATCTTCTCCTTTTTGTTCTGTCGAACGGCTTTGATGCAGTGAGACGTAATAATATCGCTCATTCTTCAAAACAAATTTAATATACATTTGCTTCGCACATTTAGGGCTCCACCAACTAAAAGCCAGTAACTCTAGCCCAGCTATTACCTTCTCATATGACTTTTGCGGAGGTCTCGACCCTCTGTAATCTTTTGGTGAAATTTCCTCAAGCAACTCCATAATCAACTGCCAAACATCATTTGTGTCTCCGATGTCTAGATCATTCAACTCGCCAACAGCTTTTGATGGATTAGCAAATAATCCATGTCGATTTTTTAGAAATTCTTTTGCTTCATTTAATCGTTTGCTCAATTCTCGATCCGAAGGGCGCTTATCCTGCATTTCATGTCTCTTCGTATATTATTATAGCATCATATGATACCAACATGCAATAAAAAAAGTCAATACCTCTGAAGCCTGTTTTATTCAACAAGAGTATTTAAGCTTTTAAAATTAGAAACTTATGGCATTTGAAAGAAAGTTCGTTGCTTTGGAAGTTATGAACATTTTCCACACTCCCCCTTAGAAACCCTCGGCTGATGTTCTATATATATGACGGAGGTAAAGAAAAGGGGCAAAAGCAGCGTAAAATCATGCTAAACAGCCCTTTTATAGATCTTTGACCCTTTTTTGCCTTCTTCAGTAAGTAAAGATTCCAATTTTATAAAGGGTTCTAGCTCATAGATTAGATCTTGCGCATTCCTTCGACAAACTGGTTCGATAATTGTCCGGTCATCGACAATTCTTAACCGAATAGTTCGCAAGAGCTATTCGGTTTTTTTATATCCTAATGTCAGAATGTCAGGCCTGACCCCAATCTTGACCCCAATCTCTTGAATGCAGCCTGTTTTTTAATGAATTCCCCACAGCAAGCTGTAGGGAATTAGACACTTACTAGTATTTATGAAGTTGATTGTAAACTTGATCCACATCTTCATTTTCTTGAAATGAAATCATATTTTCATATGTCTTTTGAAACATTTGAATAATGGCGGGAACTTTAGACGCATCTGGTGCGTCCTTGTACAAGTAGGTCCCTGCAAAGTACCACTGACCATCTTCTTCGATGATACCATTGATTGCTGCAAAGCTCCCGGGATGTATAACCTCATTGGAATCCATCACCCATTCTTCGATGAAAATAACTTGCATGGAATTTTGATCTACAAGAACGTGCTCCTGCACGGTAGGCCCACTGTTCGCAATTTCGATATTTCGAATAAAGCCTAGATGGCTGGGGGCAATAAATTGACTTAAATCGATGACAGGAACAAAGCGATGAGCTTCTTGAGCTTTAATTTGCAAAACTTTTGCAAAAATCTGTGCGTGAGAGCTATCTTTAAGCGGATATTTAAATTGAAAGCGGTGAGAGAATGGAATACTATCTCTAAGATGCTTTTCAATACTCACAAAGGTTTCATTTTCATCATAACCCTGCAGAATAAGTTGCTGAAAGAAAATCTCATCCACCTTCTGTTCTATGGGTTCTGCATAATAACATTCCCGAACGACATTAGCAGCCGATAAAGCCGGCTGGTTTAAGACCAAATAAATAGCATATAGAAAAATAAGTAATTTTTTCATAAAGATCCTTAGTATTATTATTGATTTATTATTGGGTATCCTTTTTGAGTCCATTCTTCAATGCCCTCATGATATTCATAAATATTAAGATATCCCATCGAATAAAGCTTGCCGTATAGCCATCCACTAGCTGGACATTTAACCCCCGCACAATATACAACAATAAGACTCTCTTTATTTGGGATTGTCGCTAAGATGTCATTCTCTGATGATTCGGAAGGCAACCATATTGCATCTGGAAGTAGTCTACCATCGAAATATTTTTCCGATCGTGCATCTATAACGACCATAGGTCTTTGTTGATCATACCATAATTTTAACTCATCAGCTTTAATAGTTGTTTGCATTTGTTGTTCCATAGTTGAGGGGGGTTGAGATATTGCAGCTAAAGGTGTAGCTATCAAAATCATGCTTAATATTTTGTAAAACATTTATTCTCCTTTTAATTTTAAATTATAATTTTTTTTCCAATTCTTTAAGGTATCGCGAGGTCTCGTCTCTATATTCTGGTTTTATGCATTCACCATGAAAAAATGAATTTTTCCTTCCTGTATAAACATAACCTAACTTTTGATAATAAGTTTCCAGATGATGAGCAAAAACAAAGACTTCAATCCTCATAGTTTTTTTTAATAACCTTCTTGCTAGCTGCTCGACATAGTTGATTAAAATTTTCCCTATTTTTTTTCCTTGATGAGTTTTTGAAATAGCAAAAACTCCAAATTTGGCATATTCTTCGTACGGAGGGATTTCAAGCACGATCACACCGACTGTCGTCAGTGTTGCCGTCTCCTGTAATACATAAACCTTTTGATAGGGGTCCAAAAGAATATCATCCCATTTTTGTATAGACATTCTCTCGCGCGACTCAGAACTATCAATAAAATATGGTTCTTGCTGAAACCAGTAAGAATCATTAATCAACTTGATGATCAATTCCTTCGATGCACTAACTTCATGTACTTCACAAACTTGAAATTCAACGGGAGCTTTATTAATGATGCCATCCTCTTATTAAAACTTTCACAACGTTTTCAGCCATAGTGTATACTCGTCTCTTACTCTCTGTTGAAGTTTCTGTTGCCATGAGGGTTGCAATTCCAATTTTAAAACACCGTATGATGTCTAAGGCTATCAGAACTTCCTCATCGGTTTTGATGTAAGGACTTTGTAAATTTTTCACTGCAGCTATAGGGTAGATTTCCATATCCAAATAGGCTTGCGGAACTTTAAAGCGTTTTGGTCCAAAACATACTAAAGTAAAAAGCTCTTCAGAATGAGGATAAGTCGCATGAAAATCTACAACCCTGAGAATCAATTCAGTTAAGTATTGATCTGGCTCGAGTTCTTTAGAGATTTGCTTCACAATTGCCAATAATTTTTCGCATAATTCTTCACAAATCACTTCGCAAAGTTGATCTTTGTTTTTAAAAAATTCATAGATTTTAGATTGACTATACTCAACCATTTGAGCAATGGCACGCATAGTCAATCCTTCCAACCCATGTTTACTTAAGAGCTCATGAGCAGTTGCAATAATTAATTTGCGAAAAGCTTCTTTTTCTCGTTCTTTCCGTTCTTGAATTCCCATAATAAATCACTCGATTTAGAACATGGTTTATATTTTAGAACATTTGTTCTGATTTTGTCAATAGAGTATTTACATTCGACATTTTTTGCAAATTTCTTGGCTGTAATTTTCTCAATAGATAATGTAACCGAAAATATAGTAAGATAGATTAATCGAGAATATAGCGATGGAAAACTATAATGAAAGTAATGTCTCTCCTAATATGTTCTACGCTTTGCTTATTGCTAACTGTTTTCAGCTATGCTAACGATCAAATCTTAATCACTCAAAAGACAGCTGAAATTGAAAGTTGCCTAGAGAATTGTTATCATATCGATCGTGATAGTGCCAGGACAATCATTCCTAGATTTTATCCATTACTTAATAGTGTCGAACATCATTCAGTCCTTGATGATTTCATTAGATGTTCAATGGAGTTAACGTTTTGCTTCGAAAATCCTTCCCCTTCAAAACTGCTACCAAATGATGCTGTGATTATAGCCTCTGACTGGCATGAAGTATTATTTGAAAGTCCTCATTTACGTGTGCTCTATGGGTCTTCTAAACCTGGGGATTTTGAGCCTTTTCATACTCATCAATGGAAACATTTGATGCTTATTCTCACAGAAGCGCGCTTTAAAATGGAGTCTGCAAATGGGATAATCGAAATTGATACCTTTCCAGTAGGTTTTTATGATTTACCAGCAGAAAACACGCCAATGGCCTATACGAATATTGGCACAACAGAATTTAGAACTTTAATCTTTGAAATTAAAAATTAGTAATGCTCCTCATCAAGCGAATTGGGATTAATGGCATAACAAGCGGATACACTTTCAAAGAAGTGTTTCCGCTCTTTTAATCAAACCAAGGATTAAATAGCCTGGCGCCAGTTTCTATAAAATCATTAATATTTTCTGTGACCAGTGTAAGATTGTGAACAATAGCAGTTGCGGCTATTAAACCATCAACAACAGGAATAATAATACCTCGTTGTTTGCTCTCACCTAAAATTACTCCCCAGATTAGCACGACCTCAATATCTATGGCTAAGATTCGATTGTGAAATCGAGGAATCATCCCTTCACGAAGCCAGTCCTCTAAAATTAATCTTTTTTGTCTTTCTTCATGTTTTTTTAGATTTAATTTACTAATTCCGGACTGAAGCTCTCCGATAGTTAATGCACTAATAAAGTATGAACTTTCATTATGCTTTTTTATCCAATTTTCTAATTTTTTATCAGGTTGTTTACCTATTTTTCGCAGCTTTGACAGAATACAAGTGTCTAATAAATAGCTCATAAATCAAGTTCTCTTAGTAAATCTTTTGAGCGTTGAATGTTTAATTCGATTTCTTGACAGGGTGCTGCTTTAAAAAAATTAAGCAAGGAAGTTTTAGATTCTGTCATTTCATCAAATTCTCTTTTTGATAAGATAACAGCAATAGGTTCTCCTTGCTTGGTGATTGTTTGATATCCTTTGATGTTGGCTTCTTCAACAAGTTGTGAAAATTTGGCTTTTGCTTCTTGGATTTGCCAAACATTTTTTTTATTATCCCTAGGATGCTTTCTCATAATAAACTTTCCATATGACTAGTCTGACTAGTTTTATAATAACCTAAATTCATTTTTCTAGCAATATTTGTTTATGTCTTTATTTTTTGAATTCCGACTAGTCTACATTCTCATAAGCTCGGGGGCAAAATCATAAAAAGTAGACATGAGTTGACTTTCATAGTAATGTAAAATTTTACAATTAGAGATTTTTTATGAGATGGAATGTCGGTATGAAGATCGCTGCGGGATTCGGATTCGCGTTGGTCATGTTAGCCATCATTGGCATAATTTCGCTTCGCAGCACGATTACACTTGTCAATACTGCTGAAGAGGTGACACATTCTTATGATATACTGGGAAAATTAAATACCTTACTTTCTACTATTAAAGATGCTGAAACAGGCCAAAGAGGCTTTATCATTACTGGTAGAACATCCTATCTAGAACCCTATTTTGCCGCATTAGAGCAATTCAAACAAAATATAAGTGCTCTTAAACTGCTACTATCTGATAACCAAAATCAACAAAAAAAACTTGACGTTCTTGAGTCCCTGATAAACAAAAAATTCGCGGAACTTCAAGAAACTATTGAAGTGAGAAAAAATGATACCCAAGGATTTGAAGCTGCTCTCCAAATTGTGTTAACGGATAAGGGAAAGATCATCATGGATGAGATCCGTAACGTCATAGCACAGATGGAAAATGAAGAAAATAATTTGTTGAAACAGCATTCTGAAGAAGCACAAGCAAGCGCTAAAAAAGAAATCGCCATTATTATTTTAGGCACCATCATCACCTTCATCTATCTAATTGTGATAACATTCCTTCTGAATCGTAATATTTCAGGCCCTCTTAAGGAAATTTCAAAAATAGCAGAAAGAATTGCTGCGGGTGATTTAAGCGATAAATTGCTTATAAATAAGCGTAAAGATGAAGTAGGTGTCCTTGCTGAAACTTTTATCCACATGACAAAATCTTTAAAAGGAATGGCTGATGTAGCCACTCAGATTGCCTCTGGAGATCTTAGAGTAAAGATTCAACCACAATCTAATAATGATACGCTAGGAAATGCGTTTGAAGCCATGGTCAATAGTTTAAGACACATGACAAAAGAACTCTCGCAAGGGATTAATATTTTGGAATCATCTGTTGATGAAATAGTTTCTTCAACGAACCAATTAACCTCGAATGCCAATGAAACTGCTGCTGCTGTGAATAAAACTACCACTTCTTATGAAGAAATGCGTCAAACTGCACACATTTTTAATCAAAACGCAAAACAAGTTTCAGAAGGAGCAAAGAAAGCAAAAGAAACTTCGCAGAGCGGAGTTAAATCAGCAGAAAATGTTGTTATAGGCATGGACCGTATTAAACAACAAACTGAAACAATTTTTACAAGCATGAATAAACTCTCTGGGCAAAGTAAACTCATCGAGAAAATCATCGAGACTGTTGAGGAATTAGCCACGCAATCCAACTTACTCTCAGTAAATGCCGCTATAGAAGCTGCTAAAGCCGGTGAACATGGAAAGGGGTTTAACGTGGTAGCACACGAAATGAAAAGCTTAACTGAGCAATCCCAGCTGGCGACGAAGCAAGTACGCATGACCCTTAGGGATATCCAGAAAGCTATTGAGGCTGCAGTAATGGCGAACGTTGAGGGAAGCAAAGTGATAGATGAAGGTGTTCAACAAACAGAGATTGCAGGCAACTCCATTCAAGCGCTTGCTCTAAGCGTTGAAGAGGCAGCAGAAGCATCCACACAAATAGAAATTTCTGCACAACAACAATTGCAGGGTGTTGAACAAATGACAATTGCCATGGAGAGTATCAGGGAAGCAATCGATAAAAATGTGTCGAGCGCGAACTCATTAGAAATTTCTGGCAAAAATCTCGATGAACTGGGAGATCAACTCAAAAAAATGGTCAGTTCCTATAAAGTGTAAAGGATATTCTTATAACTGCTTCTTTCGAAACCATTTTGTTTGAGCATTTCTAAAAGTCTTACACTCTTTTAGAATAACACCATTTTTATCTCTTATGATCTCATCCAAATATACCAGACAGTCTCCTTCATCATTTTCCATCCTTATCATTAAAGCTTCTTTTTTATCTTCAGAATTTAAATCAGAAACTTTCATTTCGCCATCCAGGATTTGAAATGCAGTATGATCTTTATCCTTCATGAAATACGCCCATATTTCACCGATAAAAACAACACCATATAAATTATGTTCGTTAACGGCATTCTCCACCGCCACATTTAATTGATCGTGGTCGACATTCGCAGGGACCGGATTTATAGAAATAAGCCCGCTTTCTTTATTAAATAAAAATAGTAAGCTTGCATGCGTTCCATCTTGAGTAAACAGTCGTTTAGCTTCCGCGTATAAATTTTCAGTCCAATTGCGAATACATTCAGACTCTGCATTGGCTATCCATTGTGGTGTAATCATTCTTATTGTTCTCCTAATTAGTTGTAATTGCGGATAAAGGAATCATGAGAATTAAATTTTAAGCGTATCAAGTTCTAAGGAACTCTCGCAGAATTTCTTTCCTCAACCATAATCGGTGCGATACTTGCAAGAATCGATTGACTTCCTTAGCATCTGTAACTTGCGCAATTTTCATTTCGAAGTCGGTCCGAATTGGTATAAAAATAGGAGCGGCCTTCCTCGATACTCGCAATGTTTATCAACCATTC
>Ga0207147_1116_pt1 | contig 13225 bp, 11 predicted proteins | sample Alteio_BWMinHeat_33_FD_153551 | JGI IMG/M metagenome (GOLD analysis project Ga0207147, IMG submission 153551) | Enriched cells from forest soil in Barre Woods Harvard Forest LTER site, Petersham, Massachusetts, United States -... | ecosystem: Environmental > Terrestrial > Soil > Temperate forest >... | reverse complement strand
TTTTGGAATTGGTTTGGCCGGCTTGTTCGAGCTGTGCGCAGGCGGGTCTTTGTGTTTAGTCCCTGGGCTCGGGCCGGGCACTTCTTTCTTCATATTTTTTTCGAAATCGTCTAGATCGTGATTAAAGTCGGCGTTATCTTGAACTGGACCTGTTTCGGACGGCTGCTGGGGCGGCGCAAGGTCCTCTTGCGCAGCGGCAAGGCCGGCCGAAATAAATAAAAATAGGATACTTACAAAAATGGTGAATCTCTTCATACCCAAAGTTTCGCGGTTCAGACGCCGTGACGTCAAGTCGGCGGGTCCTTAGTCCAGCCTAATTCAAGTTGTACAAACTTTTGACGATAAGAGTTTAGGCAGTTTTGTGAGGAGTCAAAAGTATGATCAATTGGGATGAGTTTGAACATATACATGTCATTAAAAAACTAAAGCAAATTCTCAATTCGTGGTGGAATATCGATGTGGTGTTTACCGATGAACGTGGCCAGCTCCGCGGCACTGACACTAAAACCTTTACCTTTTGCAATCCCGCGGTCCACACCTTTTTGGGTAAAGAAACCTCACTCGCCAGTCTCGCGGAGTCTGTGCAAAAATCGCTTGAAGACGTGCGCACATCGGGCAATCGCTACACCCTACGCAAATGGGAGACGGCCGGTTTCGACATGGCCATAATTCCGATCATGATTGAAAACGATTTTATGGGTTGCGTGGTCGCCCTTGGGTTTATGAAAGATCGCGCTCAAGTGTCGCGCATTTCAGAAGTGCGTGAGCGCATGGCTATCTTTGGCGCCTCTGGTGACACCATTGACAAGGCGATTTCGAAAATTAGCTTTATCGACGATCAAGACCGTGAGCACTTTCTTGAGCTCGTGGAGCTGGTGGCGCAAGAAGTGGTGACACTGCATCTAGAGATTACGACCCGCGAGAACCGCATCAAAGAACTTAATAAAGAATTGGGCAGCCGCTACAAATACGACAACATGATAGGCAAATCTAAACCCATGCAAACTCTTTACGGCATGCTCGACAAAATTAAATCTGCCGACAGCACCGTTCTTATTCAAGGAGAAAACGGAACGGGTAAAGAACTCATTGCCAAAGCCATTCACTACAATTCCCTGCGCAAAGACAAAGCTTTTGTAATTCAAAACTGTTCGGCCTTTAACGATAACCTGCTTGAATCAGAATTGTTTGGTCACGTCAAAGGGTCATTTACCGGAGCTGTGCGCGACAAAAAAGGTCTCTTCGAAATGGCCGACAAAGGCACATTCTTCCTCGATGAGATCGGCGATACTTCGCCTACCATGCAAGTAAAGCTGTTGCGCGTGATCCAAGAAGGGACCTTTATTCCCGTGGGAGCTGTGGAGTCGCGCCGAGTCGACGTGCGCATTGTCGCAGCAACGAACCGTAACCTAAAAGAAATGGTGGAGGGTGGCACCTTCCGCGAAGATTTATACTATCGCCTCAATGTAATCAATATCACTGTGCCGTCGCTACGCGATCGCAAAGAAGACATTCCCCTGCTGGCTGAATTTTTTTTGAACAAAGCTCAATCCGGAGCTGTGGGTGCCGTCAAAAAGATTCTCACCAAGCGCGCGCTAGAAAAGCTCTACGATTATGCTTGGCCAGGTAACGTGCGTGAGCTGCAAAACGAAATGGAGCGGCTCATCGTACTCGCAGGTGCCGAAAACAAAATCACAGCCGACATGCTCTCTCCCAAAATCTTGGAGCTTGGTGACAAGGCCAAGGTTCAGGGGGCGCGCCTTAACGGCAAGCTTAAGGATGCGCTTGAAGACCTCGAGCGGGACATGATTCGCGAGGGACTCCGCCGCACCGGTTGGAACAAGTCCAAACTAGCCAAAGAGCTAGGAATAAGTCGCGCCGGCTTAATAATGAAAGTTGAGAAGTACGGGCTCGACAAGCGCAAGATGTTGAAATAATTTCTGACTCGACCACCAATTATGGCCCCGTGCCCCTTGGGGCCGTTTCTTTTTATCCCTCACCCGGCACGCCGTTTGAATAGTCCCATCCAATAGGTTGGGTAAATTAATGCAGGAAACAACGAGTACGGGTTCAGCTCCAAGCCGGGTGCTACGCTCGGCAAGGGTCTTAAAATCCTATTTCGAACACAAATTAAACTTGTCCTTGGAACTTCTGACCGAGGCCCCATTGCTACCGCTACACCATGGCATGCAGTTTAGCTTAAGCCTTGGACACTGTGGTGTATGGGGACTTAAGGCCTCCGGCCCCCTGGCCGAAAAAACCCAGGCGGAGATCTCATCTCACTTCCATGGACTGCTTGGCGCAATGGACGAGCTTGAGCGCCGACAAAATGAGTTGGAACGCCTTGAGTTAAACTACCGAACCGCACTTGAAAATTTGCCCAGCAACGTAATTCTGCTGCGCAAACCACGCAAGCTATGCGCTCTCCCACCACGTCGCCGATGGAAGATGCGCCTCGACTGCATGATTGAGTGCAAGGATGCGGCCGATCTACACAAGATCGCCCTTGAACTCTATGCGCAAAGCCAAAGTCTCGCCTTTTTAAACTACCGTGACTTACCTGCAGATTGTCGGTTAGCACCTAGTGAGCTCGAAGCCTTGGGTGCTGTTACACTTTTGGTGCATGATATTTTGGTTCTGACCCGCGATGAACAACGAGCACTTTATCAACTGACCCAAGTCAATTCAGTGGAGCGCCCCTGGTTGATAGTTGGAGCAAACTTACCATTTTCAGGATTACCCTCAGAGGGCGCCGTTGACTCGGATCTGCTGATGGCTTTGTCCCGTACATATCTCAAACTCACTCGGCCCTTTGCCGAATACAAACGCGAAAATCTAATCCATTATTTTCTCGACAGTCTTGGGCAAAACCCCTCATAATTTAGGTTAAGCCTAATGTAGGATAAAGAGGGGGATTTCACAGTGATCTCCGAACACATCAAGCAATTTGTCGCGCGAAAAATTGGGACATCGAATTTTGAATGCTTGCAGCTGGCGGGCGACGCTTCGACGCGCAAATATTATCGAATAGTTTTTAAGACCCAATCAAGGGTACTGATGAGCTGGGAGCCTTTCGCGGATCCCGCGCAATACCCCTTCCTCAATGTACTCAACCATTTTGCACAGGTCGGCGTACGCGTCCCTGAGGCAGAAGCGTTTTCGCCTGAATTGGGGGTGGTTCTCCTCGAAGATCTCGGTGATCTACCCTCGAGCGCAAATTTTGGGAAAACCAAGATCAAAATTTGGTGATGCCTTTTTATGCGCAGGCGGTGGCGCAGTTAATTAAGATTCACTTTGGCGCCTCAAAGCCCGTAAATCCGCCCAGCATTTGCCAAACTACTAAATTCGACACCGCCAAATTTATGTGGGAAATGAATTACGCGCGTGAGCATTTTCTTGAAAAAGTCGGCGGCGTAAAACTCAGCGATCGCGAAAATTACACCTTGCAAAACGAATTTTTGAGAATTTGCGAAGCAATCGACGACCAACCTAAATTTGTTTGCCATCGAGATTATCACTCACGCAATCTGATGCTTAAACTGGGCCGCATGTATGTGATTGATTTTCAAGACTCGCGCTTGGGCCCCCTCCAGTATGACTTGGTCAGTTTAGTTCATGACTCCTATGTCGCCTTATCGCCTGAAAGCATCAGCAAAATTAAGGATGACTACGTTAGTAAAGCCACTCAGCAAGGCCCCAAAGGTTGCATTCAGTCAAATTTCGACGACATTTTTAAAATTCAACTTATACAGCGTTGCTTCAAGGCCTGCGGAAGTTTTTCAAGCTTTTTTAACGCGCGTAACGACACTCGCTATCTTAAGTATATCAAAGGCACCGCCTTGCTCGTCGCGCGTACCCTTGGTGAGAGTGGCGAGTTCCCTTTGTTCCTGAGTTTGTTTCAACGCTTTGCCCTGCTTGAAAAAAATTACGAAGGCCTATGCGCGCCATAATTTTATCTGCCGGCCTTGGAGAACGGCTTAGGCCCTTGACTTTAAAGCGGGCTAAGCCCGCCATCGAATTTTTGAACATCCCGATGCTGGCGTTCCCATACTATTGGCTCGATAGCGTGGATGTTAGCCATGTGGTCTTCAATACCCACTATCTTCCTGAAACCGTAAAGCACGCGGCTATGCATGTTGTGAGTCCCACTTGCGGCCTGCACTTGAGCTTTGAACCTGAAATTCTTGGCAGCGGCGGGGGTATTGGGCAAGCGTACGTTCACCTGCAATGGGATAAAACATTTGCGGTAGCCAATGCCGATGCGCTCGTGGTGTTTGAGGAACTCGATACGATTGAGCAAATGCTGCACTTCCATTTAAAAAAGGATGCCTTGGCCACGCTGCTGGTATGTGAGCTTGATGGTGTTGGTCAAAAGTATGGGGGAGTGTGGCTTGACAACTCTGGAGAGGTCTCCAACTTTGGCAAAACGCCAAATAAAGATTATTTACGAGGTTTGCATTTTGCCTCTATCATGTTTCTTTCGCATCGTATTTGGGAGTATTTGCCGCACGGGCCGTCGAACATTTTGTTTGACGTTTTGCAACCTGCCATCGCCCAGGGTGAAAAAGTTTATGGCTTTATAGTCGATAAGATGCGTTGGTTTGAAACCGGAAACACGGCCGATTATCTGGCGGCGACCAAGGCCTGCCTTGAAATGCTGGCGCGGAAAGACCCAGGCCTGCTCGCCATCTTAGAACGCTTTACACCCGAATTTGAACGACAAAGCAAGCTCAAGGATCTACAGCTTATCGCCTCTGAGGCCTCGCTAAGTGACAATGTTAATTTGCAAGGCTTTGGCGTGATTGGCGCCGACATCCCTCCCCGTTGTAACTTAGAAAATGTTGTTATACTGCCAGGCGCGCATTTGCAAGCGGGCGCCTTTCTTCAAAACACGGTTCTTATCTAGTGTGGTTGAAGTGAAGCGCTGGCTGGTGCGCGCGACATCAAAGGCCGAGCTCCGCCGGCCCCATCGATAAAAGTTTGGTTGTTGCGTTTGAGGTCGTAGGCTGTGTGAATCATATCGAAAATATTTTGCCCGCGAACCCCGATCGGCTCTCCGTCGAGCTTTACGGTTTTGCCTGCAATCATGCGACTGCGAGCCGCATTGCTCAGCGTCCACATATCGCGTCCACCCATATTGCCGGCTGGTGCCGCGCCTCCCCCTGAATCGGAGTAACCCCCACCGCCATCACTGCCGGTGAGCATTTGGGCTCCTCCTTTTAAGGAACCATATCGCTGATCGATTTTTGCCAAAATTTTCTCAGCCGCTGCCACCGCCATTGGGTCAAGACCCGCCTTCGACATAGCCGACGGCGAGGAATAGGCGGAATAAGGGGTTGTGCTCCCGTCAGGTGCGGTCACCCCGTTCGGTCCCAATGTGTAGCCGGCGTTTTGAATTGCCTGTGCAACTTGGGGCGGAGTAGTAAAGCTAACCGAACCGGAATTCAGCGCGGGATTGCTCGGCGCGGCTCCCGCTTGATCATAACTCGAACCATACGTATTGGCGGATTGGCCGGCGGCGTTGGCATCGTGGCTGCCTTGCTTCATTGCGAGTAAACCCATTACCATAAGCGCAATCCCAGCAGGAATAGTCGGCGGATGTGACATTAGCGAAGTCCCAGCCGCCGTCAATGCCGTACCAGCCGAGTTGTTCGCGCCCGCCCCACCATTTTGCGAATTTTGCCCAACCGCCGACCCCGGATTAATGCTGGGCTGGACAGGAGCCGTAACGGGCGTTGGCGTCCCAGCTGCCGGAAGAGGCGTTGGCGCGGGAGTTGCTGACGGCGGAACATCGAGCAAAGTGCGGGCGCTGAGGCTTGCGCTATATAAAAAGCATATTAAAAATAATATTTGTTTACGCACATAAAACTCCGGTCGATGGCGCAGCCAGGCATGTCTCATTATCTCCCACGCCTTGCAAAATCCATTAATAATTCTGTGTACTTGTTTCAACCTGAGACATGCCGGGGCTACCACTCACCTTGTGGCGGATTGAGAATCGGACCAGGCGGCATTCCCGGCCCCCCAATAAGATGCTGGCTCGAAACAAGGGCGTCACGATGCATAAGCTTTACCGAATAGCCAGTACGCCCGCCTCCCGCCACGCAAGACCCGGGGTTGCGATATTTGAAGGGGGGGTCATCGGGTAACTGACAAGTGCCAAAGTTCTCATAGGCTCCTTGCGGATCAAAATTAAAAGCCCCCGGGCCCGGGAGCCACGCCGTCAAAAGATGCGCGCGGTTGCGCACGAAATAAAAAGCCTCTGGCCTCTGCACGGACTGAGCCGCCGCAATTTGGTCCTGCACCGCATAGTTTGGGCTCACCAGAGATTGCCCCAAATCTTGGCGAATGACCAAATCCGCGGGAATCTGTAGCTGATTGCGGTTTTGATTCAGCTTTGCCCAGTAATTGCCGCCGAAATTGGGCTCAATTGAATAGTAAGTAATATCAAAGAGATCTGGCGCAATGGCCGCGATTTCAAAACTGCGAATACTTGGTGCAGCATTGGCGTTTGCGTCCCAAGCGAGGATGTCATTCATCCCCCCAATAATCAAATCTTGTTTAATGTAAAAGTACGAAGCAAAGCTTGCCTTCACGCCAATTAAATTAGCCAACCCATTGAGTGCGAGCTTTGATGCCATGCCGAGCGAGTCCCCCGGAAACCGCGCGTAGTTCGGCAGACGGCGATCATCGTCTTGATTGTTTAAAAGGCCGCCCGCCTGCAATCGCGGTGGCAACAGGTCATCGACTCGTGTAGCATCGTTAGATTGCGGAGCACCTTGCGGCCAAGTGCTGCCAAACCAGGGGCCAATTCTCCCTCCGAAGGGTTTGGCAAACGCGCGGGCGCTCATCTGCACACCACCGCCTACCGGCTGAAAAATTTCCCGCGGGCTGGTGGTGGCTTTGATGCCGATGTAGGCCATGTACCACGGATTTTTTTCGACACCATTGGCATAGGCCATTCCTTGGCTGGGATCCGGGTAATCATCTGCCCAAGGAATAAGGTTGCCGGCGTCCAGACCTCCCGCTTGAAACGATTGCTTAAGCAGGTTGATGGCCTGGGGCCGCACCGGGAGATCTTTAATCAAAGTTGGTTTAGCATTACAGCCCGAACTAGTATCCACGTCGACGTAGTACATGGTAGGAAAGGTGTCGATTTCAGGCAGCCACGAGGTCCGGGGAACATTGCCCAAGGCGTTTAAAAGCTTAAATTCCCCTCCCCCGTTGTCGAATGACTTGCGATTAGCAAAGGTTAAATTCTTCAAAAACGTCTGGCGGGCACCTTGTTTGACAGAATTGCCGTCGAGGTCAATAAAGTCATCCTGGCTATTTGAGAGGTTTTGCGCCAAAGCACGAATTAAGAGTTTACGATTGGCCTGATCGATGCGATAGGCGTACAGAATATTTTCGGCAAACCACCAGTGGTGGGCCGCGTGTGACTCGCACTGGGCATCAAACTGGGCCCGTAGCTGGCGTGACAGCTGCGCAATACTCTGGTTAATCCCCAATCCGCCAAAGATCACTTCGACCTGCGGCAGGGCGGGAATATTAAGGTTTTCGACATTGCACAAACTTTCATCGGGTGGCACTTCATTCCAATTGGGTTGATATGAAATGCAGAGAACGGGTTTTACCGCGGGAGTGTAGACCTCATCGGCGATTTCGTTCGCGCGGGCGGGGTGCGGTGGATTGAGCAGGCCCATCGTCCCCAAGGCGCGGTAGCGCCAGGCTAGGAGCTTCCAAGATTGACGAATCATGTAATTTTCGTGGGCTATAACGTTGAGCAGTTCGGCTTGCTTAGCCGCCGCGTAGTAAGCCGCCATGTCCACTGAATTCTGCAGATTGATCTTATCGTGCACCACCAACGCCACATTGATGGTCATGGCAAAGAAGACAAACAGCACGTTGAACATAAGGGCAACAAAGATCGCGGCTTGTCCGCGTTGGTTGTGCATGCAAAAAATTTTGACACCGTTTTCAATCACTTGGAAACTAAACCCATGCACATTCGTCTTTTCGGATTTTTGCTCCTATTCTTTAGTCCAGGTGCCGCCATCGCGAGTGACATCATGTTTGAAGGTTACTATCGCATTGAGCTTGAGGGCAAACCCATCGGCTACATTATTGAGCGCTTTGCCTTCGACCCAAAGGCCAAAATTTTTGAGGCTATCTCTTTTCAGTATATCAATGCTGGCGACAAGGTGATTCAAGAAAGTATAAAAGAGACGGCTAACGACAAATTACACCCGCTCGCTTTCCAGTACACCTCGCAAGTGGGCGAAAAAATAAAAATGATAGACGGGTCGTTCAAAGCCGACATCATGACGTTGAAAATTAATGACGGAAAGACGCTTAAAACCGAAGTGTACAAGAATCCAAAAGGTACGTTTTTGAGTACCTTGCTCCCCTACAAGCTTTTGCAAGAAAAACTCCAAGTCAACAACACGGCCCTTAGTTACAGCGCGGTCGCTGAAGAGGACGGTGGATCCTACAACGGCAAAGTGTTGCTAAAGAAAAAGGAAGCCAAAGCCGGATTCGATCTCTTTAGCCTGCAAAACAAATTCAAAGGTGAAGAGTTTTCAGCCACGTTCGCTGCGGTGAGGGACGCCCAGACTCCTGGTAAATACATTAGGGCCGAAATTTTTTAGACTGGTTCCGACGTTAAAAGGGTGTCGGCCCGCTTGGTAAAAACCCCTGATCTCGCAACTGAGGGGCAGGTTGTTCCAACTAAAACTCTTTTGACCCTGTTTGGTTCAATTCCCACGGGAAAGGTCAACATGGTGGCCACTCCCCCTGCGGAATAAGAAATGGTGAAACCCCGACCTGGGGCGGCTTACTTAGTTCAGGGCGGAGGGTCTTGCTGGACGCGCCCCATATCAGTTTTGCTGCAGGTCTTGCGATTATAGCAACTGTATTTGGTTTCAATATGTTGGGAGAGGGTCGCCAATTCCTCGACCGCAGGCGAGCCCGCAACAAGGTTTGATTTTGTAGGTTCAACGTGGTGCAATTTTAAGATGCTCGACAAGATTGGACAGTTGCTAATAATCGGAATCCGCGACAAGGTTCTCACCCAAGATGAAGCCGAGTTTATCATAACCAACAACATCGGCGGCGTAATCCTGTTTGGCCGCAACTTAGAAACCCCGCAACAAATTCATGCTTTGGTTAGCTCGCTGCAGTCACTACGCCACAAAACTCGAGATAAATTGCCGTTATTTATAGGAATTGACATGGAAGGTGGTCGGGTTGCACGGCTCAAAGCTCCCTTTACCCAATGGCCGTCATTGAGCAAATTGGGCAAAATTGATTCCACTTCCCTCGCCTTTAAATTTGCCAGCTCGATGGCCGCTGAGCTTAGGGCAATGGGTATAAATCTTGATTTTGCGCCCTGCGTGGACACCCTCACGAACCCAAAAAACATCGTAATAGGAGACAGAGCCATCAGCACTGACCCTGAACAAGTGGCCAAACTCACGTCGGCCCTGGTGCGCGGCTACATAAAGGGAGGTATCATTCCATGCGCCAAACATTTTCCAGGTCACGGCAACACGCTGATTGATTCGCACGAGGAACTTCCTGTCGAGTCGGTAGATATGGCGAGACTGAAAGAAGTGGAGCTGGTGCCGTTTAAAAAGGTCTTCCGCGCCCGGCTCGACATGGTCATGACCGCGCATATTAAATACAACCATATTGATCCAGAATTTCCCGCAACGTTGTCTAAAAAAGTCATTCATGACTTGCTACGCACCGAACTGCGCTATCGCAATCTCGTAGTGACCGACGATCTCGACATGAAAGCACTGACCAAACACTTTACTACTGAACAAATTCCGGTGCGAGCACTTCAGGCTGGCTGCGATTTGCTTTTGTATTGCAACAACTTTGATAATCCACCGATCGCCCTCGAATCGCTGACCAAGGCGGTTAAAGACCACACGCTCACTGCTAAACAAATTGACGAGAGTTACAATCGCGTCGTCGCCCTCAAACGCGACGTCTTAAGAAATCCCGACCCGGTAGCCTTCGCTGCCGCCATAAAACTGGTCGGCACAACCGACCACGAACGCCTAAGCACGGCCATCACCAGCGGCGACATCCCAGCAGACCTCCTCGCGAATTGAGCCCATACCCCGGTTGTCAGCATGGAAACTACTAGGTCAACGAACCCACCAAAATTCTGAGTTTCAAGCAACCGGGCGCCGTCACATCCAATTGCAGCGGAGTACATTCACAATCGCCGGCGCATGCGCAGTAGACCCCATCGAACGGGATGAGATGCTCACGGTCGATTGAAGCCGACAAGAAGACGGGCCGTTCAAAGACTTAGGTCCTTTAGGGGCACGTGGCCAATTCCCTAATATTTCCTCGCTTTTTTCGGACAGGTATCAAAAAAAGTCCAGCCTTTTCTTGACATGTGTATAAAAAATACCATACCAATAAAGATGATGGAAAGGTATTTAAAAGAACAGATTCTTGCAGATCTAAAAGATAAAATGGTTTTACTTGCAGGCCCTAGGCAAGTTGGCAAAACCACTTTAGCTAAATCATTACCTAAGACCCCGGCGGCCACCCAAAACCGGCCAGTTGTGGCCACCTCAAAACCGGCCAACAAATCTTGTTTATATGATTAAATAAGCGGCAGGACGTACGATTTTCTCTCCAACAAGGAGGGGAAGGATGAACGTTTTGAAACCGCACGAGCTTTTAGCGTTACTGAGATTGTTACGTTCAGGGGCGTCATACCGGGAGATTGAACGCCGGCTTGGCATTCACCGGGATACGGTGGCGAAATACGCCGTGGAACACGCTTTATCGAGGTCAAAATCGGCCATGTTAGAGGGGGTGGCCACCGGCTTGGAGGTCAAAACCGGCCAAACTGGCCCACCCCGGCCACCGGATGGCGGCGAGTCAAATCTGGTGAAAATCCCAAAGCGAGCAGCCTCAGAGTGCGCGCCACATCGCGAATGGATCGAAAAGCAGGTCACGCTTGGTCGCAATGCCCAGGCGATCTACCAGGATCTCGTCGAGCAGTTTGCCTTCGCGCACAAATACAACTCAGTGAAAAGGTTTTGCCGGGCGCTGAAGGCACGAGAGCCCGAGCGCTTTGACGTGCTCGAGTTTTTGCCAGGCGAAGAGGCGCAAGTCGACTATGGCCAAGGGGCTCTGACCTTGTATAAACAAAATAAGTATAAAAGGCCATACCTGTTTGTGATGACGCTCAAGTACTCTGGCAAATCATTCCGTAAAGTTGTTTGGAAAACGAGTCAGGAGATCTGGGCAAAGCTTCACGAGGAGGCTTTCCGATCGTTCGGCGGATGCCCGCAGTACGTTGTGCTGGATAATCTCAAGGAAGGCGTGATCAAGCCGGATATTTACGAGCCGGTTTTAAATCCGGTTTATGAAGCGATGTTGACCCACTACGGAGTTGTAGGCCAACCATGCCGAGTGAGAGATCCTGATCGCAAAGGGACGGTTGAAAATGCCATCCAACACACGCAAGGCACGGCCCTCAAGGGACGAAAGTTCGAGTCAATTGAAAAGCAAAACGAATGGCTGGCGCACTGGGAAGAGCGATGGGCGGCGCCCAGAATCCACGGGCGCAAGAAGCGCCAGGTGATGGAGATGTACTTCGAGGAAAAGCCACATCTCTTGCAACTACCAGTGGAGGGCTTCAGGTATTTTACTGAAGGCAAGCGCACAGTCGACGACGCCGGTCTCGTACAGGTGAGTGGCTCGTATTATCCGGCGCTGCCTGCAAAACTTTATTCCATCGTCAAAGTCCGCATTTTTGAGAATGAAGTTGTGATCCTCGACTTTGACGGGCTGGTTCTGCGCCGTCACGAGCGCGCGAAATTTAAAGGTGATAACAAAATCAAGCCTGAGGACCGAATCTTTAATCCGTCACGTGAGACAACAAAGCTAATTGAGCGAATCGAGAAGATCGGGCCGGGGGCTGCAGAGTTGGCAAGGCGGCTGTTCAGTGGTCTTGGGCGCCAAGGCCACGGCGCAATCTACGGACTATCGAATCTCACGCGTGATTACCGCAAAGAGGACATCGAAGCCGCTTGTGATCGCGTACTGAGCGGCGGCTTTGCATCTTACAAAGCGGTCAAGCGCATCCTTGAGCGAGGGCCCAAGAAAAGTGAAATAAAGAAAGCAGGTCTCAGGCAATCCGGCTCTGAGATCCGTCCAATCAACGATTATCAAACCTTCTGGGAGAAAAACTCTCAGGCGAACAATGAGGAGGAAAAAGATGGCGATGTCTATCACTGAACTGGAGCGAAGTTTAAAAAACTTACGTCTCTCTGGCATGGTGGCGACACTTCAGGCGCGGGCGCTGCAGGTGTCCAGTCACGAGATGGATTTTGTCGAGGCGTTCTCGTGGCTGGTGCAAGACGAAATGGACCGGCGGCAATCGCGTCTGCTGGAGCGGCGGTTTAAGCTCTCAGGGTTGCCTGAGCGAAAGCTGCTCAAGGATATCGACTGGAGTTACAACCCGAAGGTGCCAAAGCGCGACGTTCTTGAACTAGGTGCACTTAAGTTTATAGACGTGAAGGAGGATGTTTTACTTATCGGCCCTCCGGGTACGGGCAAGAGCCATGTTGCTAAAGCGTTGGCACTTCTTGCCGTCGATCGTGGCTACAAGGTGATGTACCGAGAGGCGCACGAACTCGCAGGCGAAATCAGTGAGGCACGCGAACTTGGCGAGATCAGAAAATACCGGCAGCAACTGCGCCAAGCGGAGATGCTCGTCATCGATGACCTGTTTTTGCGAAAGATGCCGGGCAACGCTGGCGACGAACTCGCCGATGTGTTGATGAGCCGCTATGAAAAGTGCTCAACCATCATAACGTCGAACCGGCCTTTCGACGACTGGGCAAAGCTTCTCGGCGACGTTGTCGTCCTGGCGCCGCTGCTTGATCGCATCATGCACCACGGTAACCTGCTCAGGTTCGAAGGAAAAAGCTGGCGGCTAAAGGAGGCCGCCGCACGACTTGCCAAGAAATCCACAATCGACTAAGAACTTACACGTTCTGTCACTGGCTGGTTTTGACCCGGCCACGACTGGCCGGTTTTAATATGGCCGCCGGGGGTTTTCATGCCTATTCTTTCATGAACGAAACGGTGGTTCCCACTGCGCCCCTCAATGCGAGTTCGAATACGCAATACGGTTTAATGTATGGCCTTGGTTATCCCATCGGAAGTGCGGCACCTGAAGAGATGT
>Ga0207147_1115_pt1 | contig 13265 bp, 14 predicted proteins | sample Alteio_BWMinHeat_33_FD_153551 | JGI IMG/M metagenome (GOLD analysis project Ga0207147, IMG submission 153551) | Enriched cells from forest soil in Barre Woods Harvard Forest LTER site, Petersham, Massachusetts, United States -... | ecosystem: Environmental > Terrestrial > Soil > Temperate forest >... | reverse complement strand
GACCCAGTTTGAAATTGAGAACCCGCCCAGGGAGTAAGTTCGCACCCCCACGCTTAAGTTTTCGCGCACTTGAACCCGTCAGATAAAACTTTAGCGCCTTTTGCTGGTCAACGAGGCCCTACACCGTATTGAGGATCCGGGGGAGACGTTGCACTTCGTCGATAAAGACAGTGCGCGCGGAGTGCAATTCAATGAGCCGCGCGAGATCTCCGGGCCGAGACGAGTGGTTCATAAATTCAAGCTCGTCGGCGAGATTGATTGAGAGATCGGGCTTTAATCCAGAGACAAGAGTCGACTTTCCAGCTTGCCGCGGGCCAAGCAACAATATGCTCTTCCGACTTTGGCCTATTGGCCCAGATATTATTCTGCTGATCATACGCTCATAATTTTCAAAAAATGAGCATATGTCAATCGTTTTTTTCGTGAAGGAGGATCTTCTCCAAGCACTCGGCTCCACTTGAGTGTTCAGCGATAACTCGGCTGGCAGCTGTTCTTCGTTCAAAAATTATTTTTGCAATCTTGTCAGGCTGTAGATTCTTGCCTTTGATTTGTAAAAGTTCTTTAACTATGGTAAATTAATAAGACTATTAATTGAGGAGTTTGACGTGAAAGCTGCTAAAATAAAAGACAAAGCCCAGGTTGTTTCGATATCCTTGCCCCCTGACATGATAAATGAGGTGCAAGAAGTTGCAGAGGAGGAGCGACGTAGCGTTTCTGAAGTCATTAGAGAAGCCTTTAGGCGTTATGCTGCTGAACGAGCATTGGACGCAGTTCGAAAAGAAGGGCGGAAGGCTGCAAAAAAAATGAAACTAAAGCCGGACGACATTCCAAGAATCGTAAGAGAAGGCAGAAGGTAGCCATTATAGATGCTCAAGGTTTGTATCGACACCAACGTTTGGATCAGCGGGACTTTATTTGAGGGCGCGCCTCAAAAGGTTGTCCGACTTGCGTTGAAAAAAATTTACTGTCATTATTTCGGACATTATTTTAGACGAGTTGCAGAGAAATCTTATAAACAAGTTTGCGTATACGTCTTACAAGGTAAAATTCCTAGCTCGCCACGAGGTCAGTCCCACTCGCTTCGCAAACAGTTTACATTGGCAGGGCGCTTGCAATAATTAAAGAACTTTTAGTTTTAAGCGATATCGCTGAGCTGGAGGAAGAGTAATGGCGCGAATTGGCACTTTAATGACCCTTTTAATCGTCGCGACGTTAGTAAATCTTGGAATCGCGTCCCGTGGTCATAGTGAGGACGCATCACTTGGAATGCGATTCCCATTCACCAGCGTGTGGAAAGGTCGCCGTGACAGTCGTGCGTATCAAAAGGAAGCCGAATTTGCCAAAAAGGTCTTACCCCAATTTCCCACGATGCGTGCCCATGCCATTGCGGAATGCCCGTCGATAGCCACAATTTATTATCGAATTTTTGATAATCTTTTAGCCGCGAATAAACTACAAGCGGTTGGGCCATATAGCCAGCTCGGACTTTACTTTAGCTGCTTACGCGGGACCAGTGCTTGGGCAGAAGCCAAACATGGCGGTTTCGTCCGATTCGGCTATCAAATTCTAGCTTTGGCAAACTCAGACGACGAAATTGCGATCGCTATAGCTCACGAGATAGGTCACTTGTTACAAGGCGACCCAGTGGCTGAATACGGGTTTGACCCACACGACTCTGAATTCGGTGCAGATGAAATCGGTACGAAGCTAGTTGCAAACGCTGGCTATGATCCGACTGCGCTCTACGACTTGGGCTGTAAACATGCTGCTTCTAGAGATTCGCGTTTTTCATGGCTACCGTGCTGGATCATTGAAGGGATGGCCTCAACGGATACGGATAGTCATGGGACATCTGCAGAGAGGCTAAACCATATCAATGCCGTGATGAAGGCAATCGGCTATCAAAGGCCTGGGCAAAGGACCATTTCTCCAGAATTTGCGGCTGCGAAGGCTGAAGTCGCTTGTTTGGAAAAGAGACAGCCTTTTAATTGCCAGTCCCCAAAATGAGCTCCGACGGAAAGCGGGCGGGCGAAAGCGCGGGGTGATCTTTAATCCCAAAGCGCAACGGCCAAAAAACAGCATCGTGACGATCCCCAATTCCCACTCTCGGCCCTTCGACAACGTCAACAGCTGATGAGGCCTCTTCAATCCATAAGCTTGCGCTTTCAGTAAGATCCATTTTGTTGTGGCTGCGTTCTATCTGCAGAGCGCGGCATAATTTCCCCGGCCCGTTGGCTAAATGCTCGCGGCGGAGGTGAGGAAATCTGGCTTGCATTTCCTTATAGCCACGGAGCGGCTGGATCGCCCGTACCAAAACCGCTTCGGGATTGTCCCGCTCTGCCGTAATGACGTTAAAACAAAAATGCATACCGTAAATAAAATAAACATAGCTGAACCCCGGGTCACCAAACATGACTTCGGTGCGTGCCGTTCGCCTTCCTCCGAAGCTGTGGGCGGCGGGGTCTTCGACGCCGAGATAGGCTTCAGTTTCGACGATAATTCCGCTTAAAACCACGCCATCCGGCCGAGAATGCACCAGCTCTTTGCCGAGCAGGTCGCGGGCCACGTCAATGGTGTCGCTAGCATAAAAATCGCGTGGAAGGCGCATAGTGCAATGCCATAGCTCAGCTTGACTGAATTCTCAAGGGATGAGAACCCAATCATCATGAGCGAGCAAATTCAACTTGAAGCGTCTTGGAAGGAGCAGCTCCTGCCTGAGTTCACCAAGTCCTACATGTTACAGTTGCGAGCATTTTTGCAACAAGAGCAGCAAAAGAAAAAAGTGATTTACCCGCGGGGGCCCGAGTATTTTGCGGCCCTCAATTCCACGCCATTCGCCCGAGTTAAAGTGGTGATTTTGGGTCAAGATCCTTATCACGGCCCCAATCAAGCGCACGGCCTTAGTTTTTCGGTGCGGAGGGGGGTGGCCATGCCCCCAAGCCTACAAAATATATTTAAAGAGCTGCAGAGCGACTTAAAGGTTCCCATGCCCGAGCATGGCAATCTTGATCACTGGTCTAAACAAGGCGTGTTATTATTGAATGCGACGTTAACTGTTCAGGCTGGAGTGGCGGGGAGTCACCAAAACAGGGGATGGGAGCAATTTACCGACGCCATCGTCGACACTCTAAATCGCGAGCGCGACGGTTTGGTCTTTATGTTGTGGGGGAGTTACGCGCAAAAAAAAGGTGCAATCATTGAGCGCAAGAAGCACTTGGTTCTCGAAGCTCCCCATCCCTCACCGCTAGCGGCACACAGGGGATTTTTTGGTTGCCGGCATTTCTCTCAAGCCAACCAGTACTTAATGACTCACGATCAGGCCCCCATTGAGTGGAAGTTACCAGAGTAATGGAGGCCTCGTTTAAGTGGGATGTGACCACCAAAGTTGAGTTCTTAAAAAAACTTCCATCGGTAGCGCGGTTGGGTGAGGCGCTGGGTTTTATGCCCGAAAAAGTTTTGGTAATTTATGATCGACGGTTAACGTCGCTTGGCAAATGGCTTGGCGAATTCCCCTTAACTTACAGTCTTAAATGCGGCGAGGGTTTAAAGGATATGCGTGCGTTTTCTGCGCATATTCACAAAATTTTCAAATTGGTTACGCCATTTTCGGGACGTTCGCTGTGCGTGGTAGCGGTTGGCGGAGGGACACTCGGCGACTTTGCGGGATTTTTGAGTAGCGTGCTGAAGCGGGGGGTGCCTCTGGTGCACGTGCCCACCACGTTACTTGCAGCCATGGACTCAAGCCACGGGGGCAAAACCGCGCTCAATGTCGGCAGCTTTAAAAATCAAATTGGGACCTATTATCCAGCGAACGCAGTTTTAATTGTAAAGAGCTTGTTTGAGAATCTGCCCCAACTGCAACTTCAATCCGCGAGCGGCGAATTGGCAAAAATGGCTTTGGTGGCGGGAGGCGAACTGTATCGCAAATTTTTTGATGCATTTAAAATGGATCTTGAACACATTTGGGAACTTTTGCCCGACGCCATAGCTGCCAAATACAAAATTGTCGAAAAAGATCCATTTGAAGCAACAGGAGAGCGTCAGATCTTAAATTTTGGACACACTTTGGGTCATGCCCTTGAGAGCTACTATGGCATTCCTCATGGTGTGGCAGTTGGAGAGGGGATCATTTTTGCGCTCAACTGGAGCGCTCACCAAGGATTTTTGCGCGGCGACGAACCCCGCCACCTCGTGCAATTTTTGGAAAGGAGCACCTCCTTCTTAGGTGCCAAGAACTTTGTGCGTCAGCATCGAACGATGTCGCGTTCGCGTCTGAGCAAGCTTATCATGGAAGACAAAAAGCTCACCGACGCCCGGCATTTGAATTTTGTCTTCTTAGAGAAAGTGGGAACTCCGTTTCGTAAAGTCGTCACGATTGAGTCGCTGTTGGCCGAGTCACGGCGCCAGGGATGGACTTCGCGATGAGCCCTTTTCGCTTTGTGGGGAAGCTCCCTGCCGCGAAATCAATTCTCAACCGGTTGCTCTTGGCCCAGAGCTATGAGCCTGATTTGCGCATCATTGGCGATAACACGTGTGACGATGTTCAGCGGATGCGAGAAGGCCTTGCCGCTTTAGAAAGTGGGCAACCTATATTTTGCGGCAGTGCGGGTACAGTGCTCCGCTTTTTGGCCCTGCGCGCCTCGCGAGAAAAAGGTCGGTATATTTTGACCGGGAGTCCTCGCTTGTTTGCGCGCCCCCAGCAGGAGTTGCTAAAGGTCCTCCAGCAAGTAGGCGTAGCTGCAGAACTTCGCTCGAGCGAGCTTGAAATTCAAAGCCAAGGGTGGAAGCTGCAAGGCGATACTCTGCTCGTGCCAAGTGGAAGGAGCAGCCAATTTGCCTCTGCGGTCTTACTCAACGCTTGGGGTCTGCCGTTTGACCTCTATGTCTCGTTAAGTGGCGCGTTCGTTTCTGAAGGCTACTGGCGTATGAGTGTGCAACTTGCGCAAGAGTTGGGGATGAAAATTGATTTTTGGGATGCCGACTTTCGCGTTCCAAAGACCCAAAGGGTTTTGGGATCTTCCATGGTGGCTGAGACTGACCTCGGCTCAGCGTTTGTGATTGCCGCTCTGGCCGCCGTAGGTGGGCATGCGAGTATAGTGGATTTTCCAGACACTCATCTGCAGCCCGATTTTGCATTCGTCAACATTTTAAAAGCCATGGGGGTACCGCTCGCTGTACAGGGCCACACCTTGAAAGTTGAAAAAGCGGCGCGCTTAAACGGTGTGGCCGTGAATCTCCGCTCGGCACCCGACTTGTTCCCGGTGTTGGCGGCGCTCTGCGCGCTGGCCGATGGTGACAGTGAGTTGCATAGCGCACCTCATTTGGTGCACAAAGAATCAAACCGTTTGCAGCGTTTGGCAACATGGATTCAAGAGTTGGGCCGCGTTGTAGAGGTGAAAGAAGACGGCATTGTCATTCGCGGTCCACGCTTAGAGCCACGGGAGGGCCAATGGACGTTTGACTGTGATGGTGATCATCGCCTGGCCTTTACCGCCGCAGTCTTCAAAATGTCGGGCTATAACATCGAAATACGTCAGCCTGAGGTCGTGGCCAAGAGCTTCCCTGGATTTTGGCAGCTTTTCTGGTGGTCCACGTGACGACGCTGTTGGTGGGCCACCGTGGAGTTGGTAAATCAAGATTTCTCAAGCAATGCAAACTGTACCGCCCCGAACTCAATATTTTTGATTTAGACGAAATGTTGGGCGCAAACCTCGATCAGCTTTTTAGTCAGGGCGAAGCCTTTTTTCGCGAACAAGAACGCCAATCCCTAGCGCGAGTGCTCGGCCAGCGACCTGACCTCGTGGCGGTGGGTGCGGGTTTTGAGGGGCCAATCCCAGACAAGGTGCGGGTGGTGCACCTCAAGCGCTTAAGTGACGAATGGGGACGCTGCTTTACTGATCGGCCGCGGTTAAATTCGGGATTGAGCCCCTTGGACGAATACCGGGAGAGGTACCCGGTACGCGAAAGACGCTATCAGGATTGGGCCGATGAAGAACTGCTGGTGCCTGAGGGCTACGAGTCGGGTCTGGAGGGCTATTTTTTAGACAACTTGTGGCACGTGCCGTATGTGATGACCCTACTGCCCGAAAATTTTCGTGATCTCGAAGATTTTCTCCGCAAGCGCCAAACTTGGGGGGTGCATTTTTGGGAGTTGCGCAACGATTGGCTTAACCAAGAGCAAATCCAGCTGGCCCTCAAGCTAATTCCAACTCAACAAATTTTGTATGCTTTGCGGAAGGACCGCGAGGTACCGGCCCGGTGCCGCACCGATTGGGCTCTAGAGCTGGGTGAACCACCAGATGCGGTCGAAATTCTCTCGCTCCATGAACGACAAGCCAGCTTTGCCGAGACTCTTGAAAAGCTAAAGGGCCCTTCTCCATTCTTGAAGCTCGCGATTGAAGTGAAGGACTTTACTGAACTTGAACAAGGGCATCGTTGGTGCGCCCAAGATCCTTTGCGACGGAGCTTTTTGCCGCGCTCAAGGAGCGGGCGTTGGCGTTGGTACCGGAGTTTGTTTGGTCCGCGCATGCCGCTCCACTTTGTTCGGGAAGGGCGGGGTTCGTGCCTGGATCAGCCCCCACTTTGGCAGTGTGCTTTGCAACCGCCGATGCAAACGGCGTTTGCTGCGGTGCTGGGCCAGCCGGTGGACCATAGTTACTCGCCGATGATGCACCGGGATTCAAGCTTGCCGTTTGTCAGCATTGAAATCGGGCCCGAGGAATTTTCATTTGCTCTAAAGTTCTTAAGTGAACTAGGCCTTAAATGTGCGGCGGTGACCGCACCGCTAAAAAAAATGGCATGGGCCCACGCTCATGAGCTGACGCCGGAAGCACGCGCCACCCAAGCCGCCAACACCCTACTGATAAAGTCTGGTCAAATTTTTGCCCATAACACCGATGTCGGCGCTTTAAGTACCATTCGCGCCAATTTGCCGACCTTTAATAACGTGTGGCTTTGGGGTGGTGGCGGGATCAAATCCAGTGTGCGGGCGGTGTGGCCCGACCTTCGCGAAATTGGGGCTCGGCAGGGCGTCGCTGGCATCAATATTCAAACTCAACCAGATTTGTTGATTTGGGCTGCAGGACAATCCGTTGAAGTTAAGTTCCCGCCGCCGGAAGTGACCCCGAGCTTGGTTTATGACCTCAATTACAGTGACGCTTCCTCCGGTAAAGAGTGGGCAGTTGGACGCCATTTGCCATATGCATCGGGGTTCGCTATGTTTCGCCTTCAGGCTCAAGCCCAACGTGAATTTTGGCGCGCGAAGGACACATGAAGGCGAATCAATTTGGTCAACTGTTTTGCGTGACAACATTTGGCGAAAGCCATGGGCCAGCCATGGGCGTCGTGATTGACGGCTGTCCAGCGGGGGTGCACTGGCGCCAAGATCTGATGGACAGGTTTCTTGAACGCCGCCGGCCCGGGGGCAGGGCTATGACATCGGCGCGGCAAGAGCCCGATCAAGTCCAAATTTTATCAGGTGTTTTTGAAGGCAAAACTCTGGGGACGCCTATCGCCGCCGTGATTTACAATCGCGATGCCCGCCCCCAAGATTATGCCAAGCGTGATGCTCGGCAGGGCCACGCCACTGATTTATGGCAAAGTAAGTTTGGTCATTCTGACCCGCGCGGGAGCGGGCGTGCTTCGGGGCGTGAGACTGTGAGCCGCGTGATAGCCGGTAGCGTGGCCCGCATGGTGGTTGAGCAACTTGTTCCTGAGGTCCGAACCTTCGCGTGGACCGAGGCCATAGGTTCAATTGCCTTGGATCACCAGCCAGAGGACCTTTTAGCGCAGGATCCTTGGGAGGTCGATAAATTTAGTTTACGCTGCCCCTCCCCTGACAAAAATCGTCAGATGGAAGACATTTTGAAAAAAGCGGCCGAGTCCGGAGAAAGCTACGGCGGAAGTGTTGCGCTGCGGATTTTTGGGGTGCCCCAGGGCTTGGGCCAGCCGGTGTTTCTCAAGCTAAAAAATGTTTTTAGTGATGCTATAATGAGTGTTGGTGCCACCACTGGGTTTGAAATTGGCGAAGGGTTCCTAAGCGCAGGCCAAAATGGGTCGCAGTTTCACCAGGCCACTCAAGATTATGGGGGACTGCGGGGCGGCCTAGCGACTGGTTCTCCCATAGCACTGCGAGTGGCGTTTAAGCCGACTTCCTCGCGTGGCGAGGTGGCAAAAACTGGCCGTCATGACCCGTGTATAGTTCCGCGAGCGGTGCCTGTGCTAGAAGCCATGGTGTGGTTGGTGCTAGTTGACCAGCTGCTTATGGCCCGACTCGACAGAATCTGAAAGCGAATGGTTGACTTCAAAACACAAACTCGGCAAACATCCACTTTATGAACAATCAGATAAAAAATCAGATAAAAAATCACACGAGTGCAGAACAATGGAGACAACTTCGCGAAAAAGCCCGCCTCACCCAGCGAGACGTTTCCGATGCTTTAGGCTATTCAACCCCTCAGTTTATCTCTAATGTGGAGCGCGGCCGTTGCCGGTTTCCCGTTGAGAAATTGCCCAAAATAAAAAGGCTTTACCGCTTGTCAACCGATCAGGTGATTCGTTTAGTTTTGGCTGAAGAAAAACAATGGCTTTTGGGCGTATTTAAACGGGCAAGAGCCTAGAACTGTGTGCCAAAATGTCTGAATTTTTCGGGACGGCTCTTGAGCCACGTATCCGCCAACCTAGATTAAACAATTCCTCTATATAAATAGCTCGCACCGGCCATAAGGACGCGGTAGTCACGAGCTTTAAAAGCCTTCGTGCTATCCATTATCTTAAGAAAACCGTCGCAGCTGGGGAAGCGGCGGGAAGATTCATTGAGGTACTCGTAAGCACCTTTCTGACCAGTGATCCATCCGCCGAGATGGGGAATCACTTTCTCAACGTAAAATTCAAAAATGGATTTAAGAGCGCTCTCAGGAGCCTCACCCGTTTCCAGCACCATAACTCGCCCGCCGGGTTTGGTGACACGAGCCATTTCGCGCAACGCCTTGACCGGGTCCGCGACGTTGCGAATTCCGTAAGCAATGCTGCAGATATCAAATGATTGGTCGGCAAAGGGTAACTTGGTCACATCGGCGCCCCGAAAGTCAATCGCAAGGCCCCGTTGGTTGGCCTTGCGCGGACCTAAATTCAGCATTTCAACGCAAAAATCCGTGCCGATCACTTTTCCTGCAGGCCCCACGGCCCGTTTAAAGGCAATGGCGAGGTCGCCAGTTCCCGTAGCACAATCAAGGACGAAGTCCCCCGGCTTGGCGGCGCTCCAGGCCACCAACTTTTTGCGCCAGCTGCGAGCCATACCGAAGGTCATAACATCGTTGGCCCAGTCGTAGCGGTGCGCGACCGACGAAAAAAGATTTTTTATGCTCTCGGGTTCTGGCCCGGAAATCATGCGAGGGTACGTCCCAAAGCGTGAAGCAGTTTGCGCAATTGGCCCATAAGCGCCCCAAACTCTTTAAAATTTAAGGACTGATAGCCATCTGACAGCGCTTTTTCAGGATCAGGGTGAATTTCAATAAGTAAGCCATCCGCCCCGGCCGCTGCCGCCGCCAAAGCCACACTCGGGACCAGGCTAGCCATGCCGGTGCCATGCGAAGGGTCGGCAAGCACGGGAAATGGCGTTTCTTGTTTGGCCAAAGCTATGGCGTTGATGTCAAAAGTGTTGCGCGTGGCAGTTTCAAAAGTGCGGATCCCTCGTTCGCACAAAATTACGTTCTCATTGCCACCTTGAACTAAATAATCCGCGGCCAATAACCATTCTTTAAAAAGGGCCGAGAGCCCGCGTTTCAACAGCACGGGTTTACGCAGTCCCCCCAATTCTTTGAGGAGTGCATAGTTGTACATATTGCGCGAGCCAACTTGAAAGGCGTCCACCACATCGCATAGGTCCCCAACTTGCCTGGGGTCCGTAATCTCAGAAATAAAAGGCAAGCCTGTCTCAGCTTTCACCTGTTGGACAATGGCAAAAGCCTCCCGCCCCAGTCCCTGGAAGGCCTGTGGATTGGTGCGTAGCTTAAAGATACCGCCGCGCAAGCCTGCGCCACCTTGGCTCTTGACCTCAGTGGCGGTTGTCAAAAATTGTGCGACTGATTCAACCGAGCACGGCCCGGCCCAGACCGAAAAAGGTCCGCCGCCGACCACGCTAGATCCAACCCTGACTTGTTTAGGTTCCATATCTTTACATGTTTTTAATCGGATATTCGCAGGTTTGTCACCCCTCCCTTGAATTCGGTTGTCAAATATCGGCGAACAGCGTTAATTGCGGCAACTATGAGCGCGATAGCAACCTTGTCGGCCGATTCCTTTGGCGTGACTTTAAAGATTCATCGACAGGTTCCTGAATGCCCGCGGGACCAGCCTGCTTTTTTCGCTCCTGATTTTGCCTTAAAGGCACCCCTGCCTTGGTATTGTGGAGAGTTGGGGGAAGCTGAACTCAAGCGGTGTCCACTGCCTGCGGTCCTGCACCAGACTTTGCCCTGCAGCACCCCATTTACGCATTTGCATCAGGAAATTTTGACGCACATCGGGGCCGGCACCTTTGCCAAAGTCGTTCCCATAGTGTGGGAGGAATTGCAGTTCGCATCACCCTTGCAGCTTGAGCACTTTGCTCGCGTTATTTCTGAATATAAACAATATCAATTTATATACGCGCTCGAATACCAAGGGGATGGCATGTGTGGTGTCACACCGGAGCTGTTATTCGAAGTCCAGGATGGTTCGCTTCGGACTATGGCTTTGGCGGGGACAGGTCAAGTGGGCGACCCGCCACTTCTTCAAGATGCCAAAGAGCGCTACGAGCACGAAATTGTGATCGACCACATGATCAGTGAACTTAAGCCGTGGGGCGAAATCGAGGTTGGCGAGACCATTGAGCGTGCGTATGGTAGCCTCAAGCATCTTTACACTCCGATCCAAGTGCGGCTCAACCGCCCACCCGATTTCACGCAGTTGGTGGCGACCTTGCATCCGACGGCTGCGCTAGGTGGTTGGCCCAGGCAAGCGGCTCGAGAGTGGCTTGAGCGCCAGGATTTCCATCGCGGTCGTGGCCGTTTTGGCGCCCCCTTTGGCTTTGTCAACGGTGACCACATGCTCTGCGTGGTGGCCATACGAGGGCTCCAGTGGTGGGGCAGCAGGGCGCAGCTGACCGCGGGCTGTGGAGTGGTGCAGGGCAGCCGGATGGCAAAAGAATGGCAAGAACTCGAACGCAAACGCCAGGCCACGCGTCAGGTTTTGGGAATTCCTGTATGACGAATATGGAACTTGCAAGCCAGATCCTTGAAGTTGCTGCCCACTCGGGAGTGCGCGAAATTGTGCTCTGCTCAGGCGCCCGCAATGCACCTCTGGTGACACTGCTGAGCAGGCCAACACCGTTTAAGGTCTACCCGTTTTTCGAGGAGCGCAGTGCCGGGTTTTTCGCACTTGGGAGGATACAAGCCACGGGCCGGCCAGTGGGCGTCATTACCACCTCCGGCACGGCGGCAGCAGAACTTCTGCCGGCCGTGGTAGAAGCCCATTACCAAGGGCTGCCTCTGATTCTCATCACCGCCGATCGTCCCCGGCACCACCGCGGCAGCGGCTCTCCCCAAGCCATTGAACAGGTGGGACTGTATTCGCACTATGTAGAAGAAACCTGGGACGTAGAAAATGGCGCGATCGAAGCGCTGACATGGAGCCAGCGCCGCCCGGTGCACCTAAATGTGTGTTTTGCCGAACCACTGATCGATGGCCCCACCCGTGTGCTCAAAGGTGGCGACATGAAACCCGACGTGATGGTGAGGCCGGTGCCTTGCGTGCCTCTGACGTTTAGTAAGCCGCTAGTGATTGTCGGCGGACTCCCCCACCACCAGCAAAACGAAGTTTTAAGCAAACTTTGCCAGTGGGGGAGGCCGGTTTACTGTGAGGCGCATTCCGGCTTGCGCGGCCATCCTGGCCTAAAGGGAATTGCAATACTGGGTGGCGAGAAAGGGCTCGGCGCCTTGGATTACGACGGAATAATCCGGATAGGGTCGGTGCCAACTTTACGCTTGTGGCGGGATCTAGAAACCGCGCACTGTCCAGTGGTACATTTTTCACACCTGCCGTTTGCTGGGCTGCCGCGCGCGCCCGAAGTCTTTCCGCTTGAAGCGCTAGGTGAGGCTAACTTTGAAGAGTGGAGTGGCGAGGAGTGTGCTCGCGACCGCGCTTTGGGGTTGCGCTTGCAGGCGTGGCTGGATGAATTTCCGCTGAGCGAGCCGGCCTGGGTGCGCGAAGTGAGTCGTTGGATTCCTGCCGAGGCACGGGTGTTCCTGGGCAATAGCCTGCCCATCCGCGAATGGGATTTGGCGGCAGAAAAGGGTCACGCGATTTTTGCCAACCGAGGAGCGAACGGCATTGACGGCCAAATTTCGACCTTTTTGGGGGTGGCGAGTCCAGGGCACTCCAATTGGGCGGTGCTCGGCGACCTAACGGTATTGTACGACCTCAGCGGTCTGTGGGCGGCCAGGCAAACTGGGGTGGAGGATTTGCATATCGTGATTTTAAATAATGGCGGGGGGAAAATATTTGAACGCATGTTTCACAATCCGCTTTTTGAAAATGAACATGCCCTGCATTTTGGCGATTGGGCAAAAATGTGGGGGTGGAATTACCAGTTGCTCGAGCGAGGTGGGCCTTGCCAAGTGGCGGCTCCACGGGTGATTGAAATTTTGCCGGATCGAAACCAGACCCAAAAGTTTTGGCAAGCCTGGGAGGAACAAGCGTGACCATTTTGTTGCACGGTTTCTGGGGCCAACCCGCCGATTGGAAGCGGGTGCTTGAACTGCTAAAGCTTGGCTGTCCGGTGTTGGTCCCTGATCTTTATGAGCCAGGCCCTCTGTCGCCAGAGACTTCGCTGGCAGATTGGCCGGGTGTATTCTGGAAATGGGTGGAGCAGCAGTGGGGAGCGAGTCCCGTGCAAATCGTTGGCTACTCCATGGGCGCGCGTTTGGCTGTGAGTGCTGCACAGTATGAGCCAGAAAGGGTGTCGCGCGCGCTGTTTTTGTCCGGTAATCCCATACTTAAGCACACCGATTATGCCGAGCGGCTGGCGTGGGAGAATGAGTGGCGCAAAAAATTTCTATGCGAGGATTGGGCTGAGCTCGAAAAAATGTGGCACGAACAGCCGATCATGAGCGGCTCGGCGCTGGCGCAGCGGCGGATGACCTCAATCATGCGTGAGGCTTTGGCCTTATCGCTCGAGGTTTGGTCGCCCCGCCACCACCCGTTTACCGAGGAGGACGTGGGTGAGCTCC
>Ga0207147_1097_pt1 | contig 13342 bp, 9 predicted proteins | sample Alteio_BWMinHeat_33_FD_153551 | JGI IMG/M metagenome (GOLD analysis project Ga0207147, IMG submission 153551) | Enriched cells from forest soil in Barre Woods Harvard Forest LTER site, Petersham, Massachusetts, United States -... | ecosystem: Environmental > Terrestrial > Soil > Temperate forest >... | reverse complement strand
CCCCAGAGACTTCAATTTGCCAAACTGACGGAATGTCTCGATTCCTAAAATTCCATTTTGTATCGCCTTCCCGCAAAAATATGGCGTCAGCTTCCAGCCATTCCTTTTCAGTCAATTTTGGAGCCCAAACTGCCTGGGCGCTAGGGCGCGACAAGACGAATCGTCCAAAGCGCTCCAGCTTGCGGCCGTTGCCGCTGTCTAGTAAAGAATAACTGTTTTTTTCCATGCAAATATCATAGAGGATTAAGAAATTAGTGCATAGTGCTCATTGCTCATTGTTCATCACTTAAAAATAAATATTACTAAAATAATTAGTTTATATTATTATGAGCTCCTTGTAAACAAATTAAGAAAATGCACAAATTTACATTAATTTTAGTTTTCTTCGTTCAATTTCTAAAATTAAATGCATCCATTTGCAATGAATTAGGTTATATAAAATCTGAATTACTATTTTTAAAGCCTTTCCAGGATGGTCTGCAATGCAATTGTCGGCCAGTAGAAATTGTAGATGTCGAGACGGTAGAAGGGATCATTGATTCAACTATAAAAGAAAATGACAGAGATCCAAAATATAATTGGGATTTCGGTTTTCGCTTAGGAGGCGGATACTTTGTGCCCTGCTCAAACTGGCAGGTAGAAGCTTTTTATACACATTTCGATTCAACTGCAAATATTATTAAAAACCCCGACGGATGGCTGAAATGGAAATTAAATTTAAATATACTCGATCTATCTGCTAAATATTTGTTCCATGTCCATTGCTTTGATATTGGTGTTTATACTTCTCTACGCTTCGCTGATATTGATCAAAAAACACATTTTGAGAGCGTCACAAGTGTAAAGAGAATTACAGCTGCAGATGGACAAGAATCTACCACCTTGCAAATAAGAAATAAAAAAGCCCGGCAGCAATCGCCTATGATTGGACCTCTATTAGGCACCTCAATTGTCTGGAAAGCTTGTGAGAATTTTGGCTTTTGTGCAGATATATCCATCGGTTCATTATATGGAAGATTTAAAATTAAAGAAAAAAGCATCGACAATTATTCAAATGCAAATTATTTGACCAGAAAAAAACGCCCTTTCAGTTGCTGTCAGGCTGTTGTCGATTCAACCCTAGGTGCTTACATTACCACAAAAGTGTGTAAATTTAATGTTGCTTTTTTTCTCGGCTGGGAACAACATCGCTACTTTAATTTTAATGCTATAAATACCGGTGATTTCTGCTTCGATGGTATAAATTTTTCAGCAACTGTACATTTTTAGATTGAACTATGATAAATGCCTTTATAAGACTGCTTCTACTGCTTCTTACAGTCGATCTATGGCTTTTTGGCAACAGCAGCCAAAATGATCTAAAGTCATACGACAGCACTATCGATTTGCTGGATTTCGGAAAAGATGCGGGCTGCGGTGATTGTATACGCGGACCACCAGGCCCAAGAGGTAACACAGGCCCCACCGGCCCATCAGGGGCCAAAGGAGATCCCGGCGGCTCAGGAACTACCGGTCCAACAGGCCCGAAAGGTACAACAGGCTCCCCAGGACCTGCTGGGCAAGCAGGCGTTACCGGCGCTACCGGCCCAGCAGGACCTACAGGCCCTGACTTTGGAGCAACGGGCTTAACTGGAACAACAGGTGCTACTGGCGCAACTGGTTCAACCGGTGCAACTGGAGCTACAGGTCCGGCTGGTAGCGGTGCTACTGGAATGACAGGGATCACAGGCACCACAGGGACTACAGGCGTTACTGGCGTAACTGGCTCAACCGGAGCTACCGGTTCAACAGGCACTACAGGTGCTACTGGGGCTACAGGGCCAATAGGGCCTCAAGGCATTCAAGGACCTACAGGCCCTGGAGCCGGAGCCACAGGCCAAACAGGAACTACTGGTACAACAGGGACAACAGGGACAACAGGTACTACCGGGACAACGGGTACGACCGGTACTACAGGCACAACAGGGACTACGGGGACAACAGGGACAACGGGCACAACAGGGACTACGGGGACTACAGGGACAACAGGGACAACGGGGACGACAGGGACGACAGGGACAACGGGGACAACAGGGACAACAGGGACGACAGGAACGACAGGGACGACAGGGACAACGGGGACGACGGGCACAACAGGGACTACGGGAACAACAGGTACTACGGGAACAACTGGCGCTACAGGATCTACGGGTGAGACAGGCACTACAGGTACAACTGGGACAACAGGCACAACGGGCACAACAGGTACAACCGGCACCACAGGTACGACTGGTACGACCGGCACGACAGGTGCTACAGGGGCTACCGGTGAGACAGGCACCACAGGTACAACAGGGACTACGGGGACTACGGGGACAACAGGCACGACCGGAACAACTGGTGTGACTGGCACAACAGGCCCTACCGGTGCCACGGGTGAGACAGGCACCACAGGTACAACAGGTACTACCGGGACAACGGGGACTACGGGGACAACAGGGACGACAGGAACAACTGGGGCAACTGGTGTGACTGGCACAACAGGCCCTACCGGTGCCACGGGTGAGACAGGCACCACAGGTACAACAGGCACTACCGGGACAACGGGTACGACAGGTACAACAGGCACGACAGGAACAACTGGGGCAACTGGAGCTACCGGTGAGACAGGCACCACAGGTACAACAGGCACTACCGGGACAACGGGTACGACAGGTACAACAGGAACTACAGGCACAACTGGTGCTACAGGAACTACCGGAGCTACAGGTGCTACCGGTGACACAGGTACAACAGGTACTACTGGAACGACAGGCACAACGGGTACTACAGGCACAACTGGTGCTACAGGAACTACCGGAGCTACAGGTGCTACCGGTGACACAGGTACAACCGGTACTACTGGAACGACAGGCACAACGGGTACTACAGGCACGACTGGAACGACAGGCACTACGGGCACAACAGGCACAACTGGTGCTACAGGAACTACCGGAGCTACAGGTGCTACCGGTGACACAGGTACAACAGGTACTACTGGAACGACAGGCACAACCGGAACAACAGGCACAACTGGTGCTACAGGAACTACCGGAGCTACAGGTGCTACCGGTGACACAGGTACAACCGGTACTACTGGAACGACAGGTACAACTGGGACTACAGGGACAACGGGTACGACGGGTACAACAGGGACAACGGGCACTACAGGTACGACAGGTACAACTGGGACTACAGGGACAACGGGGACTACGGGGACTACGGGGACTACGGGGACTACGGGGACAACAGGGACAACGGGGACTACGGGGACTACGGGGACTACGGGGACTACAGGAACGACAGGAACGACAGGCACCACAGGCACAACCGGTACCACAGGTACTACAGGCACCACAGGTACCACAGGTACCACAGGTACAACTGGAACGACAGGTACAACAGGCACCACAGGTACCACAGGTACAACTGGAACAACAGGAACTACAGGCACTACAGGCACCACAGGTACAACAGGTACTACAGGCACAACAGGTACTACTGGCACAACCGGTACCACAGGTACTACTGGTACTACAGGTACAACTGGCACCACAGGCACAACAGGCACCACAGGAACGACGGGTACTACAGGAACTACAGGCACGACCGGAACGACAGGAGCCACAGGTGCTACAGGGTCATTATCAGCGGATTTTGCAAGTGTTGCTTTGAGCCAGGCCACTAACGGCACAGCCGTTAACGTTCTTACTGGAGCTAATGTTCAGTTCCCTATTGCAGGCAATCCCAATCCAGTTGCTACTGGCACAAAAATTACCGTGATAGCAAATGGAATAATAAATATTGCTGATACAGGTTGGTATCAAGTGATCTGGGGAGTGAGCTCGAACAACGGAACAGGAATCTTTGGCTTAGAGGCCAGCGTCAATGGCGGCACCACATTTACACTCGTTCCTTTGGGACCGAATACTTCTAGAATAGATTTCAATGCCATCAATAGGAACATGCTCTGCATGACAGGATTGGTTAATGCTTCTGCTAATCCTACTCAACTTAGAGTGCGGAATCAGGGAGGCACAACTTTATCTTTAGCAAACGGCTCTAATACCGCAGCTGGTGGTCCGATAGCTTTTGTGACGATCATAAAAATCAGTAACTAGAGATAGTATGAAAATGGTAAGACGATGCTAACAAAAATTATAAAAACTTTAATCATTTTTTGTGTCCAATTTGGCCTCTTGCATGGTGGTTCAACAGAAAGTTATGAAAAAAAATATGTTTTATCCATCGGCGCAATTTTTAAGGATGAAGCTCCATATTTGAAAGAGTGGATTGAATATCATCTTTTAATTGGAGTTGATCATTTTTACTTATATAATACGGAGAGCAGTGATCATTTTCAAAAGGTTTTAAAGAAGTACATTGATCAAAACATAGTGACATTAACTCACTGGCCGGAGGCCTATAAATATGACAATGAAGACAACGATTATCTTTGGGCTTTGAGTACGCAATTGCCAGCATATGAAAATGCGGTGAATTTTAAAGCAAGGGGAGAGACAAAGTGGCTGGCTTTGCTTGATATTGATGAATATTTGGTCAGCCCGAAAGAGGGAATCAAGGAATTATTGATCAAATATGATGATTATCCAGGATTGGTGATTGGCACAGATTATTTCGATGCTGCGAAGACGGACCACATTCCGAAGAGAAAACTACTCATTGAATCTTTAAATATTGCGAAGCCGCCGAGGCAAAAGATAGAGAAATCGATAACCAAAATGATATTTAAGCCTGCATTATGCGAAGGGTTTAGTTGGCCCCCTTATCAATGCAGATTTAAAAACGAAAAAAGCGGCTACACTCTGGACAAAAAGCAATTACGAATGAATCGCTACCTTAATCGCAATATTCAATATTTCCATTTAGATGCGCTCAAACATTGTTTAAATATTGATCAATATGAACTATCCGAAGCGGAAACTCTATTATTGCTAGACGAAGGATACATGTTAGAAAAAGACGATCATTCTCTACAGCAATATGTTCCTCAAATCTTGAAGAAAATATCTCAAAAATAGTTTTTTAAAATTTATTTTATGTGGTAGTGTTCGATTAAGTATCTAAACACTTCTAAGCCCACAGCAATTCATGTCAAAAGCAGCAAGAATAAAAATCTTGTATACAAAACTTTACTCGAAATTTTTTTTACTTTTTTTCATTTTATCCGCAAAAAGTATCTTTCTTCCAGGGGTTGTAGCGTGGTCGGCTCCTCTCACCATTTCCTCTGCCGGGGTAGATGCATCAAGTCCTCAGGTGGTCGTTGACCAACAAAACAATGCGACAGCCATATGGATTGAAAATGGCTTTATTAGGACAAGCAATTTGACCTTTAACGGCAGTTGGTCTTTGCCGACGACTATTTCTGGCTCGACAGCTTCCTTGCCTAAGTTAAAAGTAGATGGCAGCGGCAACGTCACAGCGCTTTGGTTGGAAAATGGGATTGTAACATCTGCTAGTCAGGTCTCGCAAGGAGCATGGACTACTGAGGTGGCGATTTCAGACGCTGGCGGCGGGGCTACTATGCCTCAAATGTGTATGGATTCAAGTGGCAATGCTGTTGCAGTGTGGGTAAGGAATGGTGTTATCGAATCGGCAACAAGATCTTTAGGGGCTTGGGGGAGTGTCTCAACAATATCATCAGCGAATTCTGATTATCCCCAGGTTGCGATCAGTGAAAATGGGACAGTCATTGCCGTATGGCATTCTGTTGTTTCAAATGCAGATGTGATTGTTTCAGATACTAAGTCAATCAGCGGCAGTTGGAATAGTGCAAAAAATGTATTTTCGGGAACAGCGGCGCTTAAACATAATTACCCTCAAGTGGCAATTGACAGTCAAGGCAATGCTGTCTTGTTATGGTTTAGATATAATCTAATCAATAATGCGTATCAAAATGTCACGTTATTAACTTCATCATTAAATCAAAATTCCACTAATTGGACGATTCCGGCTTTTCTTTCAAATCCTGGAATTAGGAATCCCGCAGACTTATTTATTAAAATACAATTCGATCCAAACGATAATGCAGTGGCTATTTGGAACAATTCCTACGACAATCAAACATTTTCTATAGAGACGTCTGCAAAACTATCAGGAATGTCTTGGCAATTATTTCAAACCCTTACTATAAGCACATATTCTCAACTTGGCGACCTTTCGATAGACTCCCTGGGAAATGCCCTAGCTGTGTATATGAACTGGGATGGAAATAATATTCAATTGCAGTCGCAAGAAGGCAATATTGAAAATCCCGTTAAAAGTTTTTGGATCAGCGGGAATTCTTTAACGAGCCGCTCAAACAATACGAGCCCATCATGCTCAATAAATTTAAACGGCAATTCAGCTTATGCAACGGCTGTTTGGATGAGTTTTGATGGAGCAAATACAATCATACAAGCTTCTACAGGATCTGAAACAGTGATTCAACCTCCAACCGGGTTAAATATTACCCAAAATTCAATAAACTTCGGTTTTTATAAAGATTATTACAATACGCTAACCTGGCAGCCAAGCCCTTCGCAAAATATTCAACAATATAATGTTTATAGAAACGGTATTTTTTTTACTTCGACGAACACAAATTCTTTGCAAGTGGTCGATCATAATGCTTCCCAGAATGGTCCAGTAACATATGGGGTAGCTGCGGAAGATGTCAATTACTTGCAAAGTCTAATGGCAACAGTTACTTTCCCATAGGGAATGTTAAACAAAATAAAGGGAATTAAACTTCAATCAACCTGAAAGGTTTAATTCCGCTCAAATGGCAAACAGCATTTGAGAATAAAAAAAAACAGGTTGTAAAGATGGTGATTATGAAAAAAACTTTGTTTGCATTATTGGCACTCATTTCCTTGTCAGGAAATGTGTTTAGCGATTTAACCTGGTCCAGTCCTGTAAGTATTTCTACCGCATTAGTCAATGCGAGCGATCCTCATACCGTTATAGATTCAAGCGGCAATGCTACTGCTGTTTGGGTTGAAAATAACACGATTATGTCGGCATCACTTCCCTCTGGCGGCAGTTGGGGTACTCCTGTTGCTATTTCCACCATTGGCAATACAGCATCTAATCCAAAATTAGTTATTGATGCAAGCGGCAACGCGACAGCACTTTGGATTGAAAATACCGTGGTCACTTCCGCAACATTGCCTTCAGGAGGTAGTTGGAGTGCTGAAACAGCAGTGTCAAGTTCCGGAGCTTCTAATGCTGTTGTCACTGTTGATTCTTCGGGCAATGCTGTTGCTGCTTGGGTGAGAAGTGGTTTTGTTGAGTCTTCGACAAGAAAATCAGGGACCTGGAGCTTGGTTTCGGTGCTTTCTGCATCAGGATCAAGCAATCCTTCTGTTACCATAAGCGACTCAGGAACTGCGATGGCAGCATGGCATAGCACATCAAGCGGATCAGATGTGATAGTCACTAACTCGCTTAATGTTAGCACTAATACCTGGGCATCATCAACGAAAAACGTATTTCCAGCTGTGGCAGCTTTCTTGCATAACTATCCCAAAATTGCAATTGATGCCTTTGGAAATGCCACTGTTGCTTGGTTTAGATATAATCTTGTAGATTCAAACGCCTATGAAAATGTTCAGGTGCTGACTGCATCTTTGACTTTTAGTGCGACAAACTCGTCAAATTGGAGCCTTCCGACTATACTTTCAAATCCTGGAATCCGGAACCCTGCAGATCTGTCGATCAAGTTAAGATATGACACAAATGGCGATATCCTTGCAGTTTGGACAAACTCCTATGATGGTCAAACATTTAATATGGAATCAACAGACAAGATCTTCGGAGCGGCTTCTTGGCCACTTGTTAATACTCCTGCATTTCCAACGATTTATGATTTTGCTTTTGACGTGTCTACAGTAAGCGGCATGGCTGTACTCGCTTACATGGAATGGGACGGCACCAGTGTATTGTCGATCCAATCGCAACAAACGGATATGTCGGATCCCTTCACCCAAACTTGGACAGCCCCAAACCTGTTTTCATCTGGAAGTGATAATGGATATCCATCAGTTTCAGTTAGCCGAAGTGGAAGCACTTTCAATGCTGTTTCGGTATGGATAAATTTTAATGGAACGAACACTGCCATTAATGCCTCGACAGGAACAGATAATGTCGTTGTAGCACCTACAGGGGTATCTGCGTCCCAAAATTCAACAAATCTTGGGGTCTACACAGATTTTTATAACACGATTACTTGGTCGGCAAGTTCTGATCCAAACTTAAGCGGTTATAATGTCTATAGAAATGGTGTGTTCATTGGTTCCACTAACACAACCACTCTGACATTTGTCAATCATAATCAGATCCAAAATGGAACTGTAACCTATGGTGTGACAGCATTTACAACGGCGTTCAGACAAAGTGATCTGATCACTTTCACTCTGTTCCCATAAAAGTAAATAAGATTTTAAACAAACTGTTATAAAGACAATAACAAATTAGTTAGGATTAAATATGAAAAAAATATTTAGTGTTTTATTAACCTTTCTTGCCTTTGCAAGTGCTCAGGGCAGTAATATCAATTGGTCTTCTCCCCCCACCACTCTTTCTGGAATAGGTGTCAATGCATCTAATCCGCAAGTAGCTATAAATAGCAGCGGTGTTGCAGTTGCAGTCTGGATTGAGAACAATTTAATTCGCTCAAGCTTCAAGAACGGGTCTTCATGGGGAGTTGCCACAACAATTTCCTCCATTAATGCCTCTTCTCCGGGGGTTGTGATTGATAGCTCTGGCAACGCCACTGCCATTTGGGTTGAATCCGGCGTTGTAAAATCTGCTTCAAAAACTCTTTTTGGATCTTGGGGCGCTTCGACTGTGTTGTCAAGTAGCGGAGCCTCTTCGCCAACGATCTGCGTAGATTCAGCAGGCGATGTCGTTGCAGCCTGGGCAAGAAGTAATAATATTGAAACGTCAACGAAACTTTTCGGTCTTGCTTGGGGGACAAGGACAACTATAACAGCTTCGACAGCTTCCAATCCGGTTATTGCTGCAGGCGGAACAGGCACTGGCACAAGAATAATGATCGTATGGCAAGGAGTGTCCAGCGGCATTAATGTCATTCAAGCATCGACAAAAACGATATCAGGTCCCTGGTCAGCAGCATTAATCATTTCTGATGCTACCCGCCAAGCTTCACAGCCTTATCCAGCAGTTGATCAAAACGGAAATGCCAGCGCGATTTGGTATGCCTATGATCTGGCAGGAAATTCTTATGCTAACGTGGCCGTTAAATCTGCTACTCGTTCGAATTCTACAGGAACATGGTCGCCAATAAGCACTTTGTCAAGTTCAGGAGTGAGAAATCCATCCACTTTAACTGCTAGAATCGCTTATGACAGCATAGGTAATACAATTGCTCTTTGGAATATCTCATTTGATGATGAGACATTCAACATTGAGTCTGCTGTTAAGCCGGTGAATGGAACATGGGGAGCCCCTGTGGACATTATAGCAAATAATTTGTATGCCTATTCAGCACAATTAGCTGTGACTACTTTCGGGGATACATTGTCGTTATATCAATTTTATAATGGCAACTCTTTACAAATCCAAACAATCGAATCGGACATCAATGGGTTTGTTAACAATTCCTGGTCTGTTCCTATCACTATTTCTCAAGGCACAGATAATGCTTTCCCACAAATAGCAGCATCGCTTTCATCTAATACCATTAACACTGCAGGTGTGTGGCTGAACTTTAATGGAACTAACACCCAGGTTGTGGCAGCCACTGGATCAAAAACTTTAGTGCTGCCTCCAACTGGACTGCATGTCGCACAAAGCAGTCATAATTTTGGCGTATTCAACGAATTTTATAATACGCTGACCTGGACAGCCAGCACAGATCCAAATGTTGTTGGATATCTTATATTCCGCAATGGAATATTCCTCGAACAAGTTGGTGCGGGTGTGACATCAATTATTGATGATAATAGGGCAAACAGTGGTTCAGTAACCTATGGTGTTTCTGCCATTGATGCTGAAAATGCACAAAGTACATTAGTAACCGTTAGTTTCCCTTAACCTTCCTAAAGTGCGCAAGGTCCTCTTGCGCACTTCTGTTTAATTTTTTTAACCACAGAGAACACAGAGAGTCACAGAGAAATTAAGAATGATTCTTTTTAATAAAATCTTTTTAATTTATTATTGTCCTAAAGTATCTCTGTGTTTCTCTGTGTCCTCTGTGGTTAAAAATTCTAAAGTAGAAAAATGGACTTAGACGAACTGGCAAAAAAAGTTAAAGAAACCAACAGCAAATTCCTGGCTGTCAAGGATGAGATCGGCAAAGTCATTGTCGGTCAAGAAGCGATGGTGGACCGGCTTTTGCTGGCCTTACTGGCCGATGGCCATGTCTTGCTGGAAGGATTGCCAGGGCTTGCTAAAACTTTAGCAGTGACCACTCTTGCGCAAATTGTTCAGTGCGACTACAAACGCATTCAGTTCACACCTGACCTATTACCTGCCGACCTTATTGGCACCTCCATCTATAATCCCAAAGAAGGTTCCTTTACAATCAATAAAGGCCCCATTTTTACAAACATTCTGCTGGCGGATGAGATCAATAGAGCTCCGGCAAAGGTCCAGTCGGCCCTGCTTGAAGTGATGCAGGAGCGGCAGGTGACGATCAGCGGACAGACATTCGCAGCCGGCAGCCCTTACCTTGTTTTAGCAACACAGAACCCGATCGAACAGGAGGGGACCTACCCTTTGCCTGAGGCGCAGACCGACCGCTTTATGCTGAAAGTCAAAATTGATTATCCTACACGCGAACAGGAGCAGGAAATTTTGTCGCGGATGGGAACTTTAGGACCAAAACCTGTCGTTCAGGCTATTCTTAAAAAACAGGAAATTATTGACGCACGTAAGACTGTGAATGATATTTTCATTGATGATAAGATCATCAGCTACATCTTAGATATTATTTTTGCTACCCGGCGCCCGAAAGAATTTGGCGTAGATATCGAAGGCTTGCTTCTCTTCGGAGCATCTCCACGCGCAAGCATTGCCTTAAAAATCATTTCCAAAGCACGTGCTTTTATGGCCGGCAGGGCTTATGTGACGCCCCATGATGTCAAACAGGTGGCTCACGATGTCCTGCGCCACCGTCTGCGTCGGTCCTACGAAGCTGAGGCCGAGGATGTCTCTTCTGATGACATTATCAATAGGGTCTTGGAAACGGTCCCTGTGCCATGAGGGTGCTATGTCAGCTGTCTCTCAAGATATTCTAAAAAAGATCAGGCGCATACAAATAGTGACCACTCAGCTGGCCAACGATGTTTTGGCGGGAGCTTACCGCTCGGCCTTCAAAGGCAAAGGCATGGAATTTGAAGAGGTGAGGGAATACCAGCCGGGCGATGAAGTGCGCAGCATCGATTGGAATGTCACAGCCCGCATGAACCACCCCTATATCAAGACCTTTCGCGAGGAGCGCGACCTGACTGTTCTATTAGTCATCGATGTCTCGGCCTCATCATATTTTGGAAGCCATTATGAGAGAAAAAGCACTCTCATGGCAGAGATCGGAGGCGTGTTAGCGTTTTCAGCGATAAAAAATAATGATAAAATCGGGTTGCTGCTTTTTTCAGATGTTGTAGAGAAATACATACCGCCGCGAAAAGGCATACGCCATGTTTTAAGGGTGATCAGAGAGTTATTGATCTTCCAGCCAAAGCATAAAGGCAGCAATTTGGGCGATGCATTGGCTTTCCTGGGAAAAGTCCAAAATAAAAGAAGCATCTGTTTTCTCATTTCCGATTTTCTTTGTCCAGACTATCGCCAGGAGGCGGCGCTGATTGCCTCCAAGCATGACCTTATTGCCATAAGAATATGCGATCCCTATGAAAATACATTTCCCGAATTGGGTCTTCTGCACGCTGCTGATCTTGAAACTAATGAAAGCGGCATCATTGATACCAGCTCTAGTGAATTACAACATCGATATACAAAAGAAGCTGATGAAGAGAAGCGGGCCTTTGAATCCCTTATGAAGAAGATGGGTGCCGATTATATGGAAATTTCTACGGATAAATCGTATATCAACGTATTAAAAAAGTTCTTCAAAATCCGAGAAAAAAAAACGCAGATGATTTCCGTGCACTTGAACAAAAAAAAATAACCACAGAGACACAGAGACGCAGAGAAAAAATAATGTTCTTCGCTTGTTAATTAACAAACAAAACACCCATTCTTTCTCTGTGTCTCTGTGTCTCTGTGGTTCATTTTTTCGGGTATCGGTATGGGTAAGAAGTCTAATAATAGCCTTTCTAATAGCTTTCCCAGCCATTTTGCTTGCAGACTTTCATTGGAAAAATAATGATGGTGATTTTGAAGTTGGGATCTCTATTCCAAATGACAACATAAAAATTCCCAATCCTTTGGAAATCGATCTAAGTTTAAAATATCCAAAAAATTATCATGTGGACATTGAAGAATTAAAGAAAAACCTTGTTCGCCAGAGCCCTATGTTGATTGATCCTTTCAAAATTCATTCAGCTCAAAATGATATTCAAAATCAGGGTGATTTTAATCAGCAAACAATAAAGTTTTTTCTGCAGCCTCAACAGCCCGGGGATTTTCAACTTTCTTTTTACAACATCGCTTTTAATTCAGAGGGTCAAAAAAAAGAAATCATCAGCCCATTTTTTGAAGTAAAAATTTTACTAGAGCCCTGGTTTACTCCTAATGATGTTCCTGTCGGTCCTTTATTACAGCTTACTCCCCAATTTCCGATTGCTATGAGCGCTGAAAATAAAAGAAAATTTTTTGGCCCGGAAAGCCAAGAACACGCTGGAAAAGAAAATATTGCTAAATTTGAAGACAAGTCGTTCCCCTGGTGGTATCTCATTTTCCTGGCTGGCTTGGGCCTTCTAATCCTGTCATTGAGGGAATCTATCGCAACATCAAAGAGGATTGCTGAAAGCGAACCAGTTCGTTTGTTGCGAATTAAAGTCCAGGCTTTAAGAAATATAAATAACCTCTCAAGCAGCACATTAGCCAATGACAAGGAGTTTAATCAATTTTATATCGATCTTACCAATGCAGTGCGCTCCTATATCGAGCAAAAATATCACATTCCTGCTTCCACTCAGACGACTCAGGAATTCTTGCAGCAGGCTGAAACAAATCCTGTCTTCAAGGATGAAACGCGCGATCTTTTAAAAAAATTCTTAATATCGGCAGATGAAGTTAAATTCGCTCAGGAAATACCAAGCCTCCAAGCAGCCGAAAATGCCAGGCAAAATGCAAAACTGTTCATTAGGTCTGATTAATTAAGCTATTGAATTATAAG
>Ga0207147_1114_pt1 | contig 13344 bp, 13 predicted proteins | sample Alteio_BWMinHeat_33_FD_153551 | JGI IMG/M metagenome (GOLD analysis project Ga0207147, IMG submission 153551) | Enriched cells from forest soil in Barre Woods Harvard Forest LTER site, Petersham, Massachusetts, United States -... | ecosystem: Environmental > Terrestrial > Soil > Temperate forest >... | reverse complement strand
CAGCTGATCGTGAGCAGCGTTTGTTATTTGCTTTACAGCACCACGCCGAAAAAACGTCGGGCCTAACGCTATTGCAGCGCTTTTTTCACTGCATCTTCCTTGATGCCCGTGGTCGATATGCCGTTGGTGCGCGGCAAATAGACCACCTCGCACAGCGCCTTGAACTGATCGAACTTGCCTTTCCAATCGTCGCCCATGACGAGAATATTCGCCTTGTAGGTTTTGATGTAGTCGCCCTTGAGTTCGAGGCTTTCCTCGAAAAACGTCTCATCGACCCCGGCCACGGCGGCAATAATCTCCCGGCGGTCGGCCTGCGAGAAAATCGGCCGGTAGCCTTTCTTGCTGAAATTGAGTTCGTCGGTCGATACGCCGACCACGAGGCGGTCTCCCAATTGCCGCGCGCGCGTCAAAAGGCGTAAATGGCCGACATGGAATAAATCGTAGGTACCGAAGGTAATGACGGTTTTCATCGCAATATTTGTTCCGGCGGGGCCAGTAAGGCGCCGTAAAGCCTAGCATCGCAAGGCCTGTCCTGCACGGCTTTTTTGCCCGGTTTGTGGCGCGTGCTGTGGCATTGCATCAATGGCGCGGCCAAAAACTTTATGCTACATCTGGAATCCCGCCCTATGAGGTTTCCGTGACATCGCCTTATTCTCCGCGCCCTGCCGCTGCCAATCCACCCGCCGATTTGCTGGCTCTGATCGAGGACGCATCGCACAAGCTTAGCGCCATCCGGCGCGCGGTGGGTGAAGTGATTTTCGGCCAGGATGACGTGGTGAACCAAATTCTCGCTGCCATTTTATCCGGCGGCCACATGCTTTTGATCGGCGTGCCGGGCCTGGCCAAAACACGTCTCGTGGAAACGCTCGGCATCGTGCTCGGCCTTGATGCGCGGCGCATTCAATGCACGCCCGATCTGATGCCGTCCGATATCCTCGGCGCCGAAGTGCTGGAGGAAAGCGACAGCGGCAAGCGCTCGTTTCGCTTTGTGCCGGGGCCGGTCTTCAGCCAGCTTTTGATGGCAGACGAAATCAATCGCGCCAGCCCACGCACGCAATCGGCGCTGTTGCAGGCGATGCAGGAACATCGCGTGACGGTGGCGGGGCATGATTATCCCGTGCCCTCGCCCTTTCATGTGATGGCGACGCAAAATCCGCTTGAGCAGGAAGGTACTTATCCTCTGCCCGAAGCACAGCTCGACCGTTTTCTGTTGCAGATCGACATCGGTTATCCCAACCTCGATGCCGAGCGCCGCATGCTGCTGGCCACCACATCGGCCAGCGAGCCGAATGCTAAGCCCGTCATCACCGCGGCGGATTTACAGGGCTTGCAAAATCTCGTGCGCCGCATGCCGATCAGCGAAAAAGTGGTGGAAGGCATTCTGGTTATGGTGCGTCAGGGCAGGCCGGAAACCAGCGAGTTAGAAATTGTCAAAAAACATGTGGTGTGGGGCCCGGGCCCGCGCGCGAGCCAGGCGCTCAGCCTTGCTACCCGCGCGCGTGCCTTGATCGACGGCCGTCTCGCCCCCTCGCTCGACGATGTGATCGCGTTGACGAACCCCGTGATGCAGCACCGCATGGCGCTCGGTTTCTCCGCCCGCGCCGAAGGCGTGCGAATGGAGGATGTGCTGCAGTCAATGGCAAAATCGGTGGCAGCACTTTGATTTTTAAGCCGTTGGCCCCTGCGCTAGGCTTGCCGTAATCTTGGGAAATTGGCCACGTCCTTTAAGCTGGGTGTGCAGATTGGAATCTACGACAGAGATTGCCGCAGCCGTAAGGCCAAATCGCAGAAATTTATTTTTGTAAAACTGATCAAAATATTGGGCTGGCTCTACGCCAACGGCGAGTAAATCAACGCTATATCTTGGCGTCGTTTCTCTTATCGCCAGTATTCCTAACTCTCTTCCTGCCATTGCCGTTAATTGCTGCAAACCCATTTGCCTTGTTTCAAAAGAGCGGATTATAGAGTCGGCGATTTTGCGAATTTCGGGAGCGCCTAAATTTTGAAAAACACGTCGCTCGCGCGCTGATAAAGTCCCGCCAAGGACTCTCTGTTGCACGTGACGTACAATTGCTTCAGCCGTAGGCGCAAAATCAACGCGAACTTGCGGCGAACCTGATCGTCTCGGCGTGCGTCTTTGCGATTTTCTTTGTTCCTGCATCACTATATATTCCTGATTTTAATGTGAAAGCTGATAAATTACGTGACCGCAACGAAATGTAGCCCTAATATATTGCTCCTGCCAAGTTCTTCAAAGTTCGACACAACCAAATCTCCCCAATGAGCCAAATCTTTCAAAGATCCCAAACACTTGCCGCGCTTTTGCCTCCGCTTTTGCTCGAGGCCGAGCGGGTGGCGGCGGCCGTGCATCTTGGCATTCACGGGCGCCGTCGGTCGGGCTCGGGCGACAGTTTCTGGCAATTCCGCCGTTATGCCGCCGGTGATTCTGCCCAGCGCATCGACTGGCGGCAATCCGCACGCAGCGACAAGCTTTTTATCCGCGAGCGCGAATGGGAAGCGGCGCAAAGCGCCTATCTATGGGCCGACACCTCCGGCTCGATGCATTATGCTTCGCAAAAAGACCGGCCCACCAAAGCCGAACGCGCACAGGTACTGATGCTGGCCTTGGCGAGCCTGCTTTTGCGCGGTGGCGAGAAGGTCATCTGGCTCGGCGCGACGCCGCTCGCCGTTCATAGCAAGGCCGGGCTTGAGCGTATCGTGGCACAAATTGATTTCGCCGAGCAAGGCGAAAGTCTGCCCCCCGCAACGCCGCTGGCAAAGCATGCACATATGATTCTTTGCAGCGATTTTTTGATGTCACCCGCGGCGCTGGATGATTTCATGCGGCGTCACACGGCGTTCCATGCGCGCGGGGTTTTTTTGCATATTCTCGATCCGGCCGAAGAAGATCTGCCATTCGCGGGACGTATCGAGATGCTGGGCTGCGAAAACGAAGCGCCGCTTTTGCTGCCCAATGCGGCCTCGCTGCGCAACGTTTATCGCGCCCGCATGCAGGAGCATAAAGAGCGGCTCATGCATGTGGCCGAAAGTGCCGGCTGGTTTTATTTGCGCCACGTCACCGATACGCCGCCGCACCTTGTCTTGCTGCAATTGTTTCAGCATCTTGCCGCCGATATTCGGGGGCTTTGATGTTGGAAGGGCATCTAGCTTTCGCGTCGCCCTGGATTCTCGCATTTCTCGCGGCGCTACCGCTTTTGTGGTGGCTCTTGCGTCTGACACCACCGTCGCCGCGCAAGGTTATTTTTCCGGCTCTCGCGCTCTTGCGCGGCCTCGCCAATCCCGAGCAAACGCCCGCGCGCACGCCGTGGTGGCTTTTGCTGCTGCGCCTGATTATCGCCGTGCTTATCATCACGGCCTTCGCCGAGCCGTTGATTAATCCCGAAACGGCACTGCCGGGCGCGGGTGCCGTGCTGATCGCGGTTGATAATGATTGGGCCGCCGCGCGCGCGTGGGACACGCGGCAAAGCGTGTTGCATAGCCTGATCGCAGACGCCGAACATGAAAACCGCGATGTGATCCTGTTGCCGACCGCCCCACCCGCGAGCGGCGAAGCGCTACAGCCTATCGGCCCCCTCGCCGCCAAGGCCGCTTTTTCCGCGGCCAATCATCTTACGCCGGTGCCGTGGCCGGCGGATTGGAAACAGGCGCAAATCTTGCTCGGCAAAATCGACCACGATCAGATCGCCTATAGTGTCTGGCTTAACGGCGGGCTCGGCGACGCGAATGCCGAAGCGTTTTATGCAGCGCTCAAATCCTACAGCACGGTTAAGGATGTTCGCACCTTCAGCGATTCCGAAACGCCCATTTACGTACTCCTGCCACCAAAACCGGGCGGCGAGGATAATGTTTTCGCCGTCACCCGTGCCAATGTTGATAACGAAACGACCGTCACGGTCACGGCGATGGGCGACAACGGGCACGTGCTGGCGAAAGTCCCGGTCAGTTTCATCGCCGGTTCGCCACGCGCGACCGCCGCGCTCGATCTGCCGCTCGAGGTGCATAACGAGGTCACGCGGCTTGAGATCGAAGATCCGCGTACGACAGCATCCACGGCTCTTTTCGATGAGGATTGGCAGCACCGTGCGGTTGGCCTCATCGGCGACCGGGCGGAGGAAACCGAACATTCCCTGCTCAGCGGGCTTTTCTATATCGACCGCGCGCTGAAACCTTTTGCCGATATTCATATCGATGCGGCCGATGCATTGTTGACACAAAACATGTCGCTGCTGGTTCTGACCGATGCGACGCCGCTTAATGATAGCGACGTTCCAAAAATCGCCGATTGGATCAAGAAAGGCGGCGTCTTCGTGCGCTTTGCCGGGGAGCGTCTCGCGGCCGAGCAAAATCCGCGCGAAGGCGAATTGTTGCCGGTCGGTTTGCGTACCGGCGACCGCGCGATGGGCGGCACGATGAGCTGGGCCACGCCGCAGAAATTGCGCGAATTTCCGCCCACAAGCCCGTTCCGTGGTCTCGCGATCCCGCCCGATCTTACGATCAACCGCCAGATCCTCGCCGAGCCTGCCGCCGATCTTGCGCAAAAAACCTGGGCGATGCTGGCAGACGGCACACCGCTCGTCACCGCCAAAAAGATCGGGCGCGGGTTGAGTATTCTGTTTCACGTACCGGCGCGTTCGGAATGGTCGAACCTGCCACTGTCCGGTCTGTTCGTCGACATGCTGCGGCGGATCGTCGATCTCGGCGGCGGCAACGGCAGTGAAACGAATTTCTCCGCGCTCGCACCCCAGCAAATTCTCGATGCCTTCGGCGACGGCCAAACACCCGGCCCTGCGGTAAAACCGGTCGAGGATGCCGATTTTTCCCGCATCCAGATCGGCCCCGAACATCCGCCCGGTTATTACGGCAGCGACGGCTTCAAGCGCGCACTTAATTTAAGCGATGAAATCAGCCAGCCCGAGGCTCTGAAAAATGTTCCGACAGAAACTTATAAGTTAAGCCGCGGTGAAACCGGTTTGCAGCCGTGGCTGCTAACGGCCGCATTGATTCTTTTGCTGGGTGATTTCCTCATCAGTTTGAGATTACGCGGCATTTTGGATTTCGGCTCGCTGGCGCGGCGCACAAGTACAACAACGTTGCTTCTTTTGTTGACAGTGATTCCATTTCATCCGGCCCACGCCGCCGGCGATGATAAAACGGCGACTGAACTCACCTCGAAAACCTATCTTGCCTATATCGAGACCGGCAACAGCACGATCGATCATGTCTCGCAGCTGGGGCTCGTCAGCCTCGCGCGCATGCTGCAAAAACGCACCTCGCTCGATGAAGTTGGCGTGGCCGGCGTCAATCCCGACAGGGACGAACTTACCTTCTTCCCGCTGATCTATTGGCCAATCACGCCGGCGGCAACGCCGCTTGCGCCCGAGGCCGCGCGGCGCGTGAATGAATATTTGCATCACGGCGGCATGATCTTGTTCGATAGCGGCATCGAGGGTGGCGGCGCGCTGCCGGTCAATGTCATGCAATCATTATTGCCCGGCGTCGATGTTCCGCCGCTGATGCGCATTCCGGAAAATCATGTCCTGCACCGGACTTTTTACCTGCTCGATGAATTTCCCGGACGCAATGCAGGCGGCGAATTGTGGCTCGAGCCTGAAGAGATGTCGACCTATGACGGCGTCGCCGCCGTCATCGCCGGCAGTGGCGGCTGGGCCAGTGCGTGGGCGATCGATGAGGGTGGCCATCCTCTATTCCCCTGCACGCCGGGCCGCGAGCTGCAGCGCGAGCGGGCCTATCGCTTCGGCGTCAATATTGTGATGTATGCGCTTACCGGCAATTACAAATCCGACCAGTTGCATGCGCAGGCGCTTCTGCAAAGGCTCGGCAAATGAACGAGCATCTACGCATTATTTTTGCCCCGCTTTTGCCGGTATCCTTACTCGAAGCACTGGCGATTATCGCGGTATTGCTGGTCGCTTATGCTCTATGGCGGCGCGCACGCGGAAGTTTCTGGCGCGGGATTGCCTTGGCATTGCTGTTGCTGGCGCTGGCCGATCCGTCATTAGTCGAAGAACAGCGCGCGCCGCTCAAGGATACGGCGCTTCTTGTCATCGACGACAGTGCCAGCATGCAAATCGACGACCGGCCGCAACAGACGGCCAAGATCACCGATGAAATCGCCAAAAAACTCGCGGATTTTTCCGATCTCGATGTGCAAACCCTGCATGTCAAAGGCACATCCGAAACCGATCTGTTCCGCGCGATCGAGGGCAAGCTTTCCGCGCTCCCGCCCGACCGGTTTGCCGGTGCCATCCTCATCACCGACGGCGAGGTGCATGATCAATGTGTCACCTCGCTTAAAGTGGATAGTGCGTGTGACAAACAATTGTCTCCAAGCGAGGTGACACATAAACCCGAAAATCCCGCATCCCTGCCCGGACCCATTCATGTGCTGCTGGCCGGACATCAAAATGAAATTGATCGCCGTTTGGCGGTCACGCAAGCGCCCGCCTACGGCATCGTTGGCAAAAGCGTAACGCTTACCTTGCGCCTTGACGATCATCCCAAAGCGCAAGGCGAAACAGCGCCGGTTACTTTTCTGCGCGACAATGGCGAAAACCAGACCTTCAACATGCCGATCGGCGAGGATGTCAAATTCGACGTGCCGATCACCCACGCCGGCCGGAACCTGTTCGCGTTTTCAGCCACTGCCCTGCCGCATGAGCTCACCGCGATCAACAACAGCGCGGCGCTGACCATCAACGGCATTCGCGACCGGTTGCGCGTTTTGCTGGTGTCGGGCGAGCCGCATATCGGCGGCCGCACCTGGCGCAATTTTCTCAAGGCTGATCCCGCCGTCGATCTGATCCATTTCACCATTTTGCGTTCGCCGACCAAGATGGACGGCATTCCCAACAGCGAATTGTCGCTGATCGCCTTTCCGGTCAATGAATTGTTCGAAGTGAAGCTCAAAAGTTTCGATCTCGTTATCTTCGACCGTTTCCGCCAGCAATCGTTGATCCCCGACCAGTATCTTGAAAACATCGCGCATTATGTCGAGCAGGGCGGCGCGCTGCTGATCTCCAACGCAACCGATGCCGGCATGCCGCCGCTGACCTTTTCACCGCTCGCGCGCATCTTGCCGGCCGAGCCGACGGGGCACCTGCTTACCGGCGCTTTCGTGCCGGATTTAACGGATGCCGGCCAGCGGCATCCGGTGACGAATGCGCTCGTCAATGACATGCCGCGCAACCGCTGGGGCCCGTGGTTCCGGCAAATCGAGGCGCAAGCTAAAAAAGGCGATGTGCTGTTATCCGGCCTCAACGGCGCGCCGCTTTTGGTGCTGGCGCACGCCGGGCAAGGGCGCGTCGCGCAGTTTCTCTCCGATCAGTTCTGGCTATGGTCGCGCGGCTATGAAGGCGGCGGGCCGCAGGCCGATTTGCTCAAACGCACGGCACACTGGCTGGTGGGCGAGCCGGAGCTTGATGAAACAGCCCTGCGCGCGCATGCGGAACTGGGCGACAGCGGTGGTTGGCAGCTTGTCATCACCAAACAAAGCCTGCATGACGAAAGCGCTTCGGTGACCGTCACCGATCCGGATGATCAAACCTCGCAAGCGACGCTGGCGCCTGACAAACAGCCGGGCATTCTGAAAGCCGTTACGGCGCTAAGCAAGACCGGACTTTATCATTTGAAGAGCGGCGACGAGGAAATCCTTGTCATGGCTGGCCCCGAGAACGCGCCCGAATTCGGCGATATGTTCGCGACCGATGAAAAACTGAAGCCTTACGCCGACGCCAGCGGCGGCGGCATTTTTTGGCTTGAGGATCACCCGGATGGGATCGATATAAGACGCACCGGCGCCGGCAGCACACAAACAGGCTGGAACTGGATTGGCCTCAAGAAAAATGACCAGTACCGCATCACCGGCAGCAAGGCCTATCCCTTATGGCCCGCGTGGCTGGCGGTTATAGTGCTGCTGGGTGCTGCGATGCTGGCGTGGCGGCGGGAGGGAAAAGGCTAAGAATATTGCTGTTCTCAATAACAGAGCGTATTGTTAGTCATAGTTACAAACTTGCTCTCCCAATCGGAGGTGACGATGTCTTCTCCCACAGATTTAAATTTTTCGGATATGGATAAACTTATTCCGGAGTGGGCTATCTCTGAAGAAGATCGCGAGTTTGAACGACTTATAAATAATGTAAGCCACACAGAGTTCAGAGAAATTTTAGGAGGAACTCCGTGGATATATAATCCTTACTCCACAGCATTAATTGCTGCCGAAAATCCTGTCATTGCCGCTTGGATAAGAGACAGAGAAATTCTCAAACTTCCTCCTCCCGCACCATCTCCACCGCCTCAATCCTCCGCGCTAATAATTCCATTTTCATCCGCAGCAAGATCACAAACCCCACATAAAATATATAAGCCAGCGCCATAACCAAAAGCGGCCGCAGCATGCCGGGCGCGATGCTGGGCCCCTGCATGCGAAACACGCTGGCCGGCTGATGCAGCGTGTTCCACCACTGAACCGAAAAATGAATGATCGGAATGTTGACAACGCCGAGTAAAAGAAAAACCGCCCCCGCCTTGCCGCCCTTCTCATGATCGTCGAACGCGCGGCGCAAGACGATGTAACCGCAATAAAGCAAAAACAAAATCAACACGCTGGTGAGGCGCGCATCCCACACCCACCAGGCACCCCAGGTCGGCTCGCCCCAGATGCTGCCGGTGACAAGGCATAGCGCCGTCAGCACAGCGCCCACGGGCGCCGCCGCCGCGCAAAAAATATCGGCCAACGCATGACGCGCGATCAAACCGATGCCTGCCGCCAGCGCCATCGTCACATAAATCATCAGGCCAAGCCACGCCGCCGGCACATGCACATACATGATGCGCACGGTCTCGCCTTGCTGATAATCGGGCGGCGAGGCGTAGAGCGCAAAATATATCCCCACCGCGAAACTTGCTAGCGCCGCCGCACCGAGCCACGGCATCACGCGATCGGCAAGTCGCAGGAATTTCCCAGGGTTAGCAAAACGAGGGGTGAAGGGCATACGATCGTCCTTGTTGATAGAAAGGAAACCGGGGGCAAGGGACGAGAGAATTTCTCCCTCTTCCCTCTTCCCCTATTCCTGCACGTTCCGCAATACCACGGCTATGACCACCGGCGTCACCGGCAACAATAACGCCAGCATCGCCCCTAGCAAAAGCAAATGCGGCGTGACCTGAGCCCCCATAAGCGCCGCATCGCAAGCCGCGACGGCGAAAACCAGCACCGGAATGTAAAACGGGATCAAAAGCAGCGTCAGCAAAGCCGGATTGCGCTGCAGCCCCACGGTGACAGCCGCCGCGATGCCACCCAGCAGAACCAGCACCGGCACGCCGAACGCAAGGCTCGCAAGCAAAACCGGCAGTACCGAAAAATTCATCCCGAGCAAAAGCGCCGCCGGCCCAATCATCAGCGCCAACACCAAAAGCATCAAAAAAATCTGCGCCAGCAATTTACCGAACACGATCAGCGGCAAGGGCAAAGGCGAAAGCAACATCAAGTCGAGCGTGCCGTCGCGCGCATCGGTGACGAACAGTTTTTCCAGCGCCAAAAGGCTCATCAACAGTGCCGCCAGCCAGATAAGCCCGGACGCCAGACGCCGCAGCAAATCCGGCTCCGGCCCGATCGCGAACGGTAGCAGCAAAACCACGATAATAAAAAACAAAACCAGCGCCGCCCATTCGGTGAGCTGGCGCGCATGCAAGCGCAAATCGAAACGCAAAAGACGCAAAAAATCGCTCATGCGTTGTCTCCATCCAGCGCCAGATGTTGCGCGTTTTTGAAATCCGCTTTCTGATGCGTCGCCACAATCGCGATGCCGCCCTTGGTACGATGCTTTGCTATAAGGCCGGCAAGCAACGTCTGTGCTTTGTCATCAAGCGCCGTTGCCGGCTCATCCAGAAGCCACAGAGGCACGTCGTCGACCACAAGCCGCGTCAACGCCAGGCGCCGTTTTTGCCCGGCCGAGAGCATGCGCACCGGCCGGTCGCGTAATTCCTCAAGGCCGAATGATTCAAAAAAATTTTCCCTTCGCGCATCAAATCCTTTCGGATTTGATCCTCGCAAAGCACGCCAGTAAGCGACTGTTTCCGCCACAGTCAGCTCCGGCTTGACCGCATCGCAATGCCCGATATAGGCCACGCGCGCGCGCTGGGCGGCTAAATCGCGAACCGGTGCGCCGCCCCAAAACATCTCGCCCTCGAAAGCCGGCAGCAAGCCCGCCAGCACGCGCAAAAGGCTCGATTTTCCGCTGCCATTGCGCCCCCTCACAAGCAACAATCCGCCGCCATCGACGGCAAAGCCGAGATCGCGGAACACGAGGCGCTTGCCGCGCCGGCAGGCGAGTGATTTCGCTTCCAACACGCCGCCCAAGCTAGCCTTTCGGAGACGAACATGATAGCCCTATCGCCCGTGCCGGACATAACCTATCGCCTCTATCATCACCCGCTCGATCCGCTCTCGCGCCGCGTGCGCCTTACGCTGGCGGAAAAGGGCGTGGCGTGCGATCTCTTCATCGAAAATCCGTGGGACCCGAGCGACGATCTGGTTGCGCTCAACCCGGCGGGCGAAGTGCCGGTGCTGGTTGTCGTCGAAGATGGCCGCCAGCAGGTGCTCGCCGATGCCGGCGCCATTTGCGAATATCTCGATGAGGCGCATATATCACCCGCCCTTATCGGCAAGGATCCCATCGCGCGCGCCGAGGTGCGGCGGCTGATCGGCTGGTTCGATCGTAAATTTCATTGGGAAGTGACCGTCTTTCTGCTCGGCGAGAAGGCTTTAAAACGGCTCACCGGCACCGGCGAGCCGGACAGCGTGCTGATCCGCACCGGCTGCCATAATATTCACGGTCATCTCGATTATATCGCCTGGCTCACCGAGCGCCGCAACTGGCTGGCGGGTGAACAGCTGACGCTGGCTGATCTTGCCGCCGCCGCGCAATTATCCGTCATCGATTATCTCGGCGACGTGCCGTGGAACGCGCATATTCTGGCCAAGGAATGGTATGCGCGCATCAAGTCGCGCCCCTCCTTTCGCGGCTTGCTCGGCGATCATATTGCGGGTTTCCCGCCGCCCCGGCATTATGCCGATCTCGACTTTTGAGGAGACCCCGCATGCAGCGCCTGTTTCTCGCCATTCTCATCCTTGCAGCCCTGCTTGCACCCGAGGCGCGCGCGGACGGATATAAACCGGATGACCGCGTAATGTTCGATATTTCGGCCGAGGATTGGGTGACGACCAAAACTGCGCATGTGACGGCGGCGATCGAGGCGGCAGTCAGCGCCAACACCGCCGGCACGATGCGCGCCGACATGATGAAAGCAGTCGCCGCGCTGGCCAAGCCCGACTGGCGCCTCACCTCTTTCACCCGCAATCAGGACCAGACCGGCATGGAACATTGGAGCGCCATTTTCGAGGCGCGGCTTGCGGAAAGCGATCTCAACGGCCTCAATGATAGCGCCAAAAAACTGAGCAAGCCCGGTATGCAGCTTTCGATTATCGGCATCGATTTCACCCCGACGCTGGAGGAGAAGGAAACCGCACGCGGTGGTTTGCGTTCGCAGATATACAAGATTGCCAGCGATCAGCTCGCCGCACTCAACGCCGCCATGCCGGGCCGCAATTACCGTATTGCTTTGGTCAATTTTACCGGCGACGAGGATGAATCCACGCCGATGCCACGTGTGATCAAGGGCCGCAACGCACTCAGCATGATGGCGGCGGCCTCGCCGGACATGTCATCCGCGCCATCTGCCGCTGCACCGGTCGAGCGTTCGGAAAAAGTGATACTCAGCGCGCGCATCGTCTTCGCCGCCACGCCTGAGCCCAAACTCATCGCTCCTACCGCAGCACCCTCCGAACTTAAGCGTTAGGTTGGGTTGATGCTCACCGATTATCACATACTGCCCGCCGCCGGCGGCGCACCGAAGCATGTGGTGATTTTCCTGCATGGCGTCGGCGATAGCGGCTCGGGCGGTCTGCTTTCGATCGGCGAGATGTGGAATTCGCTGTTGCCAGACACCGAATTTCTATGCCCCGACGCGCCGTTTCCTTTCGACATGGGGCCGATGGGCCGCCAATGGTTCAGCCTGCGCGAATTCACCCCGCCCGCGATGCTGGCCGGCGCCAAAAAAGCCGCGCCCATGCTCAACGAATATATCGATCATGTGCTGGCCTCGCGCGAACTGACGCCGGACAAGCTGGCGCTGGTCGGCTTTTCGCAAGGCACCATTATGGCACTTTACGTAGCGCCGCGCAGGGCGCAGCAAATCGCCGGCATCGTCGGTTACTCGGGCGTTCTGGTCGGCGGCGAAAATCTGCCGCGCGAAAAGAAATTCGCGCCGCCGGTTTTGCTGATTCACGGCACCGCGGATGAGGTTGTCTCCTATGCTCTTCTGGCGCCCAGCGAGCGCGGCCTCAAAAATGCCGGCATTCCGGTCGCCACGATCAGCTGCCCCGGCACCGGCCATACAATCGACGAGCGTGGGCTGGTGGAGGGGTTGAAATTTCTACAGAAGATTTTGATTTAAGAAATTATACACTCTCCTACTTTACAATCTCTCTCAAGTTATTTAATTCTAATTCGGTTAAACCCGAATGGGGGAGTTGGTTTGTCTCCGTCACCTGAAAGCTGCCCTGCCCTGGTGCTCAATGCGGATTTCCGTCCCTTGAGCTATTTCCCGCTGTCGCTATGGTCGTGGCAGGACACGGTGAAGGCCGTGTTCCTCGACCGCGTGAGCATCATCTCGGAATATGACCGCGAGGTGCATTCGCCGAGCCTGACGATGCGGCTGCCGAGCGTGATCGCCCTCAAGCACTACATCGCCTCCTCGCGCCATCCGGCTTTCACGCGTTTCAACGTATTTCTGCGCGATAGTTTCAGTTGCCAATATTGCGGCTACCGCCGGCCGACGCCGGATCTCACCTTCGATCACGTGGTGCCGAAATCGAAGGGCGGCCGCACGATGTGGGAAAACGTCGTCACCGCCTGCTGCACCTGCAATCTTAAAAAAGGCAACCGCCTGCCGAAGCAATGCCGCATGTACCCCAAGAAAAAACCCTGGCGCCCGATGAGCCACGAGCTCCAGGAAAACGGCCGCGCCTTCCCGCCGAATTATTTGCATCACAGCTGGCGGGATTATCTTTATTGGGATACGGAACTGGAGACGGGCTAGACCCGCTCCGAAAGCCAGATCGCCGTTTTCGAGCCCGCGCGGATCAGCGCGCGCAAGGCCGGATAATAGGGCAAATCCTCCGCGCCGTGATCGAGGCCCGCCGTGCGGTGATGATCTTCATCCTTGCGGAATTTTTCGATCAGC